>MDTG01366642.1_pt1 | contig 12019 bp, 18 predicted proteins | sample 811421 | NCBI WGS metagenome assembly MDTG01 (sample SAMN05326645, study PRJNA326480) | marine metagenome | isolation source: seawater | place: Pacific Ocean: South East | collected 2011 | reverse complement strand
TCCTCTATGAGGCGGTAAAGATTATATCTAAAGGTGGTAAATACTATGCTAGAAAAAAGAAACCAAACGATACTATTAGTTTTGAAGGAAACTTTTAAAAATGAATTTTTTTAAAAATAATTTAGACAAAACATTCGAAAGGCTAGTAAAAAAATTTCTAGCTAAAATAAAATATGGCCATTTAGTTGTAAAATTTCCATCAGGTGAAAAAAAAACTTACTCAGGAATCGAAGATGGTTTAACTGCTTCAATAGACATACACAATTATAAATTTCTATCTTATATTTTTAAAAGAGGTTCAGTTGGGTATGCTGAAGCTTATATGAAGGGCTTCTACTCAACTAGTAATTTGACAAATTTATTGATGCTATCTCACAAAAATGAAAAATATTTCTTAGATAATGTAAATTCAAATATTTTTTACTCAACATTTTCCAAGATTAGACATTTTTTAAAGGATAACTCTAAATCGCAAAGTAAAAAAAATATTAAGTATCATTATGATCTTGGAAATAAATTTTATGAGCAATGGTTAGACCAAAGTATGACTTATTCATCAGCAATTTTTGATAATAAAAACACTAACTTATTAGATGCTCAACAGAACAAATATAAAAAAATTGCTGATTCATTATCATTAAATGAAAATTCTAAAACACTTGAAATAGGTTGCGGTTGGGGAGGATTTACGAGCTTTGTAGCTAAAAATTATAAATGCAAAGTAGATGCAATAACTATTTCAAGGGAGCAATTTGATTATACAGCAAGTAAAATACAAAAAGAAGGTTTGGGAGAAAAAGTTGCCGTACATTTTAAAGATTATAGAGAAATTAGTAATAAGTACTCAAATATTGTATCAATTGAGATGTTTGAAGCTGTCGGAAAAAAATATTGGAATAGTTATTTTGATATTATTCAAAATTCTCTTGCTGAAGATGGAAAAGCGGCTTTACAAATTATTACTATTAATGAAAATCGAGCAAAAGATTATCAGAATAGACCTGATTTTATTCAGCAATATATTTTTCCTGGAGGCATGCTACCAACAAAGAAGCAATTAGAGATAAGTGCAAGAGAAGTTGGTTTAAAATGTCTTGAATTATTAAGTTTTGGAAACTCATATGCTAAAACTCTAAACATTTGGAATGCTCAATTTCAGGAGTCTTGGAATGAAGTTGCTAGATTTGGGTTTGATAAAAAATTTAAACGAATGTGGGAATTTTATTTTTCTTATTGTGAAACTGGTTTTTTAAGTAGTTCTACAGATGTTTCACATTTTTTATTAAATAAAAAATAAATGAGCAAAACAAAAATCTTTTTAACCTTAACTGGTTATCAATTAACTTGGATAGCTTGTGTGTTTGGAGAGAAAAATTTTGATCAACCTTTATTTGGTATTTATTTAGGCACTTTGTATTTTGTTTTATATTTTTATTTTAATAAAAATAAATTTAAATTTCTTAAAATTAGTTTGTCTATTTCTATACCAGGATATTTTTTTGATTCATTAATGGTGTACTACTCTATTTATGAATTTAATGTGTCTCTAATAATAGGAGTGCTACCTGCTTGGATGTTAATATTATGGTTAAGCTTTTCAACTTTGTTTGATGAGATTTTAACTATATTTAAAAAGTATAAAATTATAGGTGTAATACTAAGTAGTTTTTTAGCACCTTTGACTTATTATGTTGGTGAACCAATTGGAATTATCTCAATAAGTAATATTTGGCTGTTTTTTTCAATTATGATAATTTTTTGGGTTCTATTGATGATTTATTATTTATTTTTTGTTTTAAAAGAAGATTAATTTTCAGCAGAATCTTTTTTTGTTCTTGTTCTATTTAATGTTCTTTCTAGTTCTTTGTAAGTACACAAGCCAACGTCCATTGGGCTTTTAGCTTCTAGTACAGCTTCTCTATATGTTCCATTCCTAATTGCATCTACAGTATTTTTAGTAGAACCTGTAAGTTTTGCTATTTGAGAACTACTTAATTCAGTAGGATACCTTTTGATTAACCACAATATTGCATAAGGTTTTTCTTGTCTTAATGAAAGTGGGGTATATTTTGTATCTTTTTTTCTAGGAGGTAAATCTTCAATTATAGATGATTTTATTAGATTTAAACTTGCAGTTTCATCTTTTTCACATCTTTCTATTTCATCTTTAGTAAGCTGATTGTTGTCAATGGGATCATAACCTCTCATTCCCACAGCTACATCTCCATCTGCTATACCCTGCACTTCAAGTTCGTGTAGCCCACAAAAATTTGCAATTTGATTAAATGTTAGGGCTGTATTTTCTACCAACCATATGGCTGTCGCTTTTGGCATTAGTGGATATTTCATATTTTTTCCTTATAATACAATATTTTAATATAGATATAAAATAATACGCCTATGACTAATTTTTTTGAAATTGATGAAACAAATAAAACAATAAAAACTTTAAATCTAGAAGACTTTAGTGTTGAAGATCTTAAATTATATATCTCTGAATTAACAAATGAAATAAAAAGGGTAAAAGAAGAGATGGAAAAAAAAGAAAAGTTTAAGAGGAGCGCAGAAAAGTTATTTAAGTAAAATTATTTTATTTTTAGTCCTTTAAAACGTTTTTGGAATCTTGCTACTTGACCTTCGGTTTCATTTAAACTTGATTTTCCACCTGTCCATGCTGGGTGAGATTTTGGGTCAATTTCTAATTTTAAAGTGTCAGATTCTTTTCCCCATGTAGATCTTGTTTTAAATGTTGAACCATCAGTCATAACAACATTTATTTCATGATAATCAGGATGAGTATTTTTTTTCATTTTCGTTCTTATATTTAAATTAGATTTAAAGTAAAGAAAGTTTTTCACTTAAATCAATATGTATATTTGAATTAGAGGCTAGAATTTCTCTGCAATCAATATTCCAATCTTCACCATTAATCTTTGAAATCCTTCCACCAGCTTCTTTCACTAACAATGTGCCAGTCGAAAGATCCCACAAATTTAAATCCGCCTCCCAGAAACCGTCAAGTTTTCCAGCTGCAACATAAGCAAGGTCAAGTCCTGCTGAACCAAATCTTCTGATCCCAGCAGTAGTTTTTAGAATTTCATCTATTTCTGAAAGATAATTTTTATAAATTCTCTCACCAAATGGTAATCCAGTTCCAATAAGACAATCGCTGAGGTTTGATCGATTTGATACCCGAAGTCTTCTGTCATTACACCAAGAACCTTTTCCTTTTGATGTCCAAAAAAATTCATTTAAAATAGGATTGTAAATTATTCCATCAGTTATTTCATCATTAGTCATCTTAGCGATAATTATTCCAACATGTGGTATACCATGAATAAAATTTGATGTGCCATCTATTGGATCAATTACTATTGTGTTTTCATCTCCCTTTATAATACCACTCTCTTCTGTTATGTAGGTATAGTTAGGATAAAAATATTTTAGTGTTTCTAAAATACTTTTTTCTACTTTTAAATCTGCGTTTGTAACAAAATCACCAACAGATTTTGATTCAATTTGTAAATTTTCAATTTCACCAAAATCTCTAATCAAAATTCTTCCAGCTTTTTTTGCTGCTTTTTCAAAGATATTTATAACAGCAGGTTGCATTAATTTTTAGCTTTTTCTAAATAACTTCCATCATTAGTACTAATTACAATTTTGTCATCAATTTCAATAAACTGAGGTACTGTTGTTTTAATTCCTTTTTCCAATAAAGCAGGTTTGTAAGATGATGCAGCGGTTTGACCTTTTACAACTCCTTCAGTTTCAATTACTTTTAATATTATACTGTCAGGTAATTCTAATCCAACTGCTTTTTCATTATAAAACTGTATTGTCACTTTATCATTTTCAACTAAAAAGTTAGATTGTTCTTTATCAATTAAATCTATACCTAATTCAATTTGTTCGTAAGTTTGTTCGTCCATGAAAATAAATTTTTGATTGTCTTCGTATAAATATTGAAATTTTTTTTCATCCAGTATTGCTCTTTCTACAGTTTCGGAAGATCTAAAACGAGAGTTCATTTTTGTACCTTCTTTAATTTCTTTCAACTCCGCTTGTATATAAGCCCCACCTTTACCTGGTTGAGTGTGTTGAGTTTTTAATACTTTCCATAGTTTATTATCAATTTCTAGAATATTACCTACTTTTATTTCATTTCCATCAATTTTCATATTTTTAACTTTTTATAATTTTTTATTTTTGATAAATCTACTACATTAAATGTTGGATTTAATACAACTTTATTTTTTTTTGCTATTTGATTAATTTTTTTTAAAATCTGTAAATTTGACTTTAGTCTTAAATAATCAATTTTTTCTCTCAATATTAAAATAGATAAACCATAATCATTCCCTGCATCTACAAAAAATTTAATATTTTGTTCAGGAAATTTTTCTTTTACTAAATTAATAAAAGCACTTAACCAATTTATACCAAAACCTTTTACTAAATAATTTTTAATGAAAACTACAAGTTTTCTTCTTTTATTTTTTCTTAATTGGATTATTTTTTCTAACTGCAAGTAAGTGTTAATTGAGAAACAGTTTTGATTTAACACTAAATGAATTTTCTTAAATCTAGCATTGTTTCAATCATTCTATTTGAAAATCCCCATTCGTTATCATACCAAGATAAAACTCTGCAAAATTTATCTTTAATCACTTGAGTTTGTGTAGTGTCAAATATTGAACTACTAGCATTATGGTTAAAATCAATTGAAACTAGTGGTAAATTGTTAATGGTTAAGATATTTTTAAGCCTTTTTGATTTAGATGCTTTTACAATCAATTCATTTATTTTTTCAGCACTTGTTTTCTTTCTGCTATTAAATGTAAAGTCAATTAGTGAAACATTAGGAGTCGGAACTCTTACTGCAGTACCATCTAGTCTGCCAGATAAACTAGGCAGAACTAAACTGATTGCTCTAGCTGCTCCAGTTGAAGTAGGGATCATAGATTCTGCTGCTGCTCTGGCTCTTCTTAAGTCTTTATGAACTTGGTCCACAGTTCTTTGATCACCAGTGTAACTGTGTATAGTTGTCATAAATCCACTATCTATTCCTAGATGTTTATCAAGAACCATAGCTAAGGGGGCTAGGCAGTTTGTGGTACATGAACCATTTGAAATTATATTATGTTTTTTTCTTAATTCTTGATCGTTCACTCCTTGTACAATCGTTTTATCAACATTATCAGCTGGTGCAGAAATAATTACCTTCTTTGCGCCTGCTTTAATGTGATGAATAGCTTTTTCTTTTGAAGTAAACACACCACTGCATTCTAAAACTATATCAATTTTTAATGATTTCCATGGAAGATTGCGTGGATCTTTTTCAGAACAAAAAATTATATCATTGTTATCTACTTTGATACCATTCTTTGTTTTGTGAATTTTTGACGGAATAATTCCGTGAATGCTATCGTATTTTAGTAAATGAATACTTGAGTCTATTCCACCTAATTCATTTATCGCTACAACTTCAACATTTTTAATTTTTTTTTCTAAAAATGCCCTTAAAGCTAGTTTTCCAATTCTTCCAAATCCATTGATAGCAACTCTCATAATTTTTTCCCTTAACTATAAAACTTTTTTAATTAATTCAATTAAGTTTTCGTCAGTTATTTTGAAATGATTATACAATTCTTTGTATGGCCCACTTTCTCCAAAAGTTTTCATACCTACAAAATTATTAGCATTAATATATTTTTCCCAACCATTTACAATGCCAGCTTCAATTCCAAATATAGGTTTATTGCCAAGAATTCCTTTTTTAAATTGTATATCGTTTTTTTCAAATAATTCAAAAGAAGGCATGCTGACTACTCTTATATTTAAATTATTTTTTTCTTTTAATTTATTTGAAGCTGAAATTGCAATTTCAACCTCTGAACCAGTGGATAATATTGTAGCATCGTACTTATTATAGTCTAATATTGTATACGCTCCATTTTTTAAGAAATTTTTAGTTCTTTCACCTCTTTGAACAATTGGCAAATTTTGGCGTGTTAAAACTATAACTGTTGGTTCCGAATTTTGCAGCGCTACTTCCCAGGCTTCAATTGTTTCAATAATATCACAAGGTCTTATAACAGTTAGATTCGGAATTGCTCTAAGACTGGCTAAATGTTCAATTGGTTGGTGAGTTGGACCATCTTCACCTAAACCTATTGAGTCATGAGTCATTATATAAATTACTGATATTTTCATTAGTGCTGACAATCTAATTGAAGGTCTGCAGTAATCAGAAAAAACTAAAAAAGTTCCCCCATATGGTTTAAGACCTCCATGTAAAGCAATACCATTCATAACACCAGCCATTGCATGCTCTCTAATTCCATAATGCATGTAGCTTCCACTAAAGTCATCAGCATTAATCACTTTCATTTCTTTTGACTTAGTATTATTAGAGCCAGTAAGATCCGCAGATCCACCTAGTAAATTTGGCATATGATTAGCAATTAAATCTAGACATAATTCACTCGCTTTTCTTGTAGCGCATACAGTATTTTCTTCTAAATGCTTACTTTTAAAATTATTTATGTCTTTACTTAATATGTCATTATGTTCATTGAGAAAATATTTTTTAAAATCATCACTTTTAAATATTTCTGAGTTATTTAAATGCCAGCTTTCTATTACTTCTATATTTCTTTTGTAAAAGCTTCTCCAATCCTCTAACAAATTTTCAGGAATTTCAAATGATTTATAATTCCAATTTAATTTATCTCTAACAAGTCTTATTTCATCTTCACCTAGAGGAGAACCATGTGAAGATGCTTTACCAGATTTATTTGGTGAACCATAACCTATTGTAGTTTTGCAAGCTATAATAGTTGGTAGTAAACTTTTTTTAGCTTCTATTATTGCCTGATCAATTTCTTCAAAGTTATGTCCATCAATTTTAATATAATTCCAATTATATGATTCAAATCTTTTTTTAATATTATCAGAAGTAGAAAGATTTGTAGAGCCATCTATCGAAATTGAATTGTCATCAAAGAACATTATTAATTTATTTAAATTTAAGTGACCTGCTAAACTACAAGCTTCATGACTTAGTCCTTCCATCAAACAACCATCTCCAGAAAAAACATAAGTATAATGATCTATAAATTTACTATTAAATATCGAAGATAATTTTTTTTCTGAAATTGCCATGCCAACTGCATTTGATAATCCTTGCGACAATGGTCCAGTTGTTGTTTCAATACCTGGTATTGCTCCAAATTCTGGATGACCAGCAGTTGGATGGTTAAGTTGTCTAAAATTCTTTATGTCATTAATACTAATTCCTTTATAACCTAATAAATATAAGCACGAATATAGTAGCATGGAGCCATGACCATTGGAGACAATAAATCTATCTCTATCAATCCAATTAGGATTTTTAGGGTCAAATTTTAAATGTTTCTTAAATAAAATTGTAGCAATATCTGACATACCCATAGGCATACCTGGGTGACCCGATTTTGCTTTCTGTACAGCATCAATAGATAAAAAACGAATACAATTCGAGAGATTTCTATTATTATTTCTATTTTGAGTATTATCCAATTATTAGACCTTTAAGTAAATTTATAATCATTTAATTAATATTAATTGCTTCATTACAGTGACAATTATAAAATTTCAAATTATAAAATAAATATGGATACAATGGGAAAAATTAAGGAACTAAAAGAGAAAATCAATGAATTGCAAAATTATTTGGAGGATTTCGTTAATTCTCATCATGCAAAAAAAAACAAAATTGGGAGTCTTGAAAATGAATTAACAGATATTAAAAAAAATATGAATAAATATTTAGATGATTTGGAACAATTAATAGATCAAGAATAATGCCTGTTTATAAAGCACAAATTTTGAATAAAGAGATAATTGTTAACTATGAGGAAAGTCAAAAAGACATATTAATAGAATCTATAAAGGCTATTAATATTAAATTAGAAGATTATAATAATATTGAAGGTAAATTTAGTGATAGTAAGCTACTTTCATTTTTAGCTATAAAATTACAAGCAGAAATAATAGAATTAAAAAATAAAAATGAAAAAGTTTTAAATTTACAAAAAAAAGTTAATGTGTCAAATAATGAAAACATCGGACTTAATGACAAAATATATAAATTAAGTGAACAAAATGAAATACTAAAAAAAGAAAATAATATTGTAAATCAGGAATTAATTAAAATTCAAAATCAAGTTGAAATTATTTTAAAATTAGTAAAAATGACCTATGAGGAATAATTTTTTTGAAAAAAAAAAAATTTTTAGAAAAAATCAATTTTTATTGAGAAAAAAATTATTTTCTAGTGTTTTAAAAGTTTTTGATAGATCTTTATTCGAAGAATTGGCTACTAAAATAAATTTTGAAGGTATAAATATTGTTTCAAGTTTTATTTCAATAAATACTGAAATTGATACAAAAGAATTAAATAATTATATTTTAAAAAAAAATAAAATATTATGTTTGCCAGTTATTTCTAATAAAAATGAACACTTATTATTTAGAGAATTTACTAATGAAGATGATATGACTGATGGTTTTATGAACATTAGAGAGCCAATAAATACAAATAATATATTAGTTCCAGAACTGCTTTTTGTTCCATGTCTTGCTTATGATTATAATGGTTTTAGGCTAGGTTATGGTGGAGGGTATTATGATAGAACTTTTAGTTATCTAAAACAAAATAAAAAAAAATACGTTTCTGTTGGTTATGCTTTTGACGACCAAAAAGTATCTCAAGTTCCAAAAGATCAATTTGATATAAAGCTTGATTATGTTATTACTGAAAAAAATCTTTATTCTTTCTTATGAAAATTATTTTTATTGGCGATATAGTTGGAAAGGCTGCTAGAGAAAAAGTTAGAGATTGTATAAGTATAATAAGAAATAAATATAATCCTGATGTCATAGTAGCAAATGCAGAAAATGCAACCGGCGGATATGGTCTTTCAAAAAAAGATGCTCAAGATCTTCTTTCTGCAGGTGTAGACATAATTACTTTAGGAAACCATGCTTGGGATAAAAGGGAAATGCTAAACTTTATTGAAGAGTGTCCAAGAATTGTAAGAGCTATAAATTATCCAGATGGTGTTCCTGGAAAGGGTTCATATACATTAGAATTAATGAATGGAAAAAAAATAATTGTTGTACAAGTAATGTTAAGATTGTTTATGGGTATGTCTCTTGATGACCCTTTTAGTTCTATAAAAAAATTTTTAAGTTATGAAAGATTAGGATCTACCTGCAATGCAATTTTGATAGATTTACATGGTGAGGCAACATCAGAAAAAAAAGCATTCGGTCACTTTGTAGATGGTTCTGTGTCGGCTGTTTTAGGAACACATACCCACATTCCTACATCAGATCATTCAGTTTTACCAAATGGTACCGCATATCAAACAGACGTTGGTATGACAGGTGATTACAACTCAGTTATTGGTATGGAAATTCAAAATCCAATTCATAGCTTTACAAAGGGATATAGAGCAGATGGTGGATTTATACCTGCTAAAGGCAATGTTTCTATTTGTGGTGCCTTGGTCGAAACTGATGATTACACAGGTTTAGCAAAAAATATAGTTTCAATAAAAGAAACATAAATTGCACATATTAGACACATTTTTAGATTAATTATAAAACTTTACTAACAACGAATAATATATTTATAAGTATTATCAATGGCTGGTCATTCAAAATTTAAAAATATTATGCACCGAAAAGGTGCACAAGATAAAAAGAGAGCAAAAGAATTCTCTCGTTTGGGAAAAGAAATCTCTGTTGCTGTAAAAGTAGGTGGTGAAGATCCTGAAAGTAACATTAGACTAAGATCAGCTATTGCATCAGCAAAAGGTCTAAATATGCCTAAAGAAAATATTGAAAGAGCAATTAAAAAAGGACAAGGTAATGATCCAGACAGTAATTATGAAGAAGTAAGATATGAAGGTTATGGACCTGATGGAGTAGCAATTATAGTTGAGGCTCTAACAAATAATAAAAATAGAACTGCTGCAGAAATAAGATCAACTTTTGGTAAACACGGTGGAAATCTCGGAGAAACTGGAAGCGTGAGTTTTGGATTTGAAAGGTTAGGAAATATTTCTCTTACTAAAAGTCTAGTAAAAGAGGATGATTTATTTGAATTTCTTTTAGATAATGAAACTGACGATTATGAAACCACTGAAAATGAATACTTAATTTACTGTGAACAAAACAAACTTCATGAATTAAATGACAAAATTATTCAAACTTATGGCCAGACTAATTTTGCAAGTTTGGTATGGAAAAGTAAGAGTAATATTAGTATTGTCAATGAAACAGCAGACAAATTGTTTAAATTACTTGAAGTATTAGAGGACAATGATGATGTACAAGGAGTTTATTCTAATTTTGAAGTTGACGAAAACGTTATGTCAACCTTAACATCTTAAATAAAGGAGTATAATGCCGGATAAAGCTTGGAAAAAGAGAGAGAGAGATGTTGCAACCTACTTCAATGGTAAAAGAACCCCATTGAGCGGTGGTAACGGAAAAGTAACAAGAGCTGACGTTATTCATGAAGATTTATTTATAGAATGTAAACTAAGAGCAAAACATACAGCAATTTCTCTATGGGATGATACTGCAAAGTTAGCAAAGGAAGAGGGGAAGACACCTGTTATAGCCTTATGTGAAAAAAACAGACCAGGATTTTGGGTTATGGTTCATAGCAGTGATTTAGATAAAATTAAAAAATAATTTATGGAAGAAATCAATAAAGTAAATATTTCAGCTGAAGCCTCAGATTTTTCGATGCTAAGTCTTTTCATGCAAGCGGATTTTGTTGTCAAATCAGTTATAGTTATTTTAATTTTAGCATCAATTTACTCATGGAATGTAATTGTTGCTAAAATTATAAGGATGAGACAGTTAAAAAATCTTGAAAAAGAATTTGATGAAATTTTTTGGTCAGGTAATTCTTTTGAGGATTTATATGAAACATTAAATTTTAATAAAACAGATCCAAAATCCAAAATTTTTTGTGCGGCTATACTAGAATGGAGAAAAAGTAATTCCCTAGCCAAAGAGTCCCTAGATTTACACTCATTAAAAGATAGAATGGAGCGCTCAATGTCGATAATCTTTAATAAAGAAAGTGAAAATATCGAAAAAAATCTTACTTTTTTAGCCACTGCTGGTTCTACAGCTCCATTTATTGGCCTATTTGGTACTGTTTGGGGCATTATGAATAGTTTTAAATCTATAGCAATTGCACAAAATACAAACTTGGCAGTTGTAGCCCCTGGAATAGCAGAAGCATTATTTGCTACTGCATTAGGTCTGTTTGTAGCAATACCCGCAGTTGTTGCCTACAATAAAATTTCCAATGATATTTCTAAATACTTTAACTCTTTAGAAACTTTTATGGATGAATTTACTACAATTTTTTTTAGACAATTAGAGAAAAAATAAATTGATAAATTTTAGCAATTCAGGAAAACTTAAAAGAAAAAAATATACTCAAATGAGTGAAATTAATGTGACACCGTTTGTTGACGTCATGCTAGTTTTATTAATTGTATTTATGGTCACTGCACCTCTACTTACTGTAGGCATACCGGTAGACCTCCCAAAAGTAAAATCAAGTGCATTAACAGATCAAAAAGACCCAATTGAAATTACAGTCAATTTAAAAGGCGAAGTTTATATTAGCGAATCCAAAGTTGATATTGATAACTTAATAACAAGAATTAATGCAATCACTCAACAAAATTTAAATGCAAGAATTTATATAAGAGGAGATAGGATTGTAGCTTATGGTAGAGTAATGGAGATCATGTCTTTGATAAATTCTGCGGGCTATATAAAAGTAGCACTTATTACTCAAAATTCACAATAAAATGGAAAGGGTTAATTATAATTCTATAAAATTATTTGAATATTTAGATCAACTAAATCCACAAAATTCAGGAATTTTTTTTTCTATACTTTTACATTTAGTAATTTTACTGTTTGCTGTAGGTTT
>MDTG01095610.1_pt1 | contig 12019 bp, 7 predicted proteins | sample 811421 | NCBI WGS metagenome assembly MDTG01 (sample SAMN05326645, study PRJNA326480) | marine metagenome | isolation source: seawater | place: Pacific Ocean: South East | collected 2011 | reverse complement strand
GTCACTTCGAGGTCGGGGAGACCATGTTTCTTGAGCCAAGCCTTGATGGGAGGGATGGCCACAACGGGCTCGGCGGCTCTTGCAGTGACGATTTTCACGGTATATCCCATGCCAACCCATACGTTTAGACGCTTGACCATATTGGGAACCGGTTTTCCGATATGCTCGAAGCCTTGCCAAGGTTCGGCCATGGCCAAAGTGCCGTCGAGATCGACTCCGATCCATTGTTTTTCCTCGGCTTCTTCACCAAATTTATTTTCGTCCGTCACGGGAAGACCTTTTGCATAGGGAACTCTGACCTCAAGTGGGCTAGAGAAAAAGTTTTTCAGAGCTTGAAACACAATAATATCGTAAACACAAAAATATTCTAGGTGTTGCCATGCGTTCGGCAAGTCCTTTCCTTATTTGCATGATCACGACGTTGTCATCGATGGACCTCCCGGCAGGGGCGGAAGCACTTCCTTGGCTTGTGGCCTTGTGGGCGGGCGTTTGGTTGCTCAGGCCAATCGCCACCGTCATTCATGAACTTGGTCATACTCTGCCCGCCTTGGCCCTAACCGAGGAAGAAGTAGAGTTGAGAATTGGAGAATCATTCACAAAACCCTTGGCAAGTTTTGGTCGACTCGGGTTCGCCTGGTCTTTCCGCTCTAGCTTCACGGGTTTCACAGGTTACGAAAGAGAAAGGCTGAGCAAAATGGCTTTATCGTTAGTCATTCTGGGCGGTCCCATAGCATCGGGATTAGCCTTTGCGCTTGGAGTCTGGGGAACACTATCCACAACGAATCCTATTTGGTGGCGCATTTCGACGGCCGCTTTTTTGTGCGCAAACGGAATAGTTTTTCTTCGGTCGGCGATCCCCGTGACCTTACGCCCAACCAAACAATTCCCCGACGGACCGCCCAGCGACGGTCTAGACCTATGGAGAACCCTTAGAGGGGCAAACGACTAATCCGTGCCCTCGGCAGTGGCCCCAAACTGGCTGTCGTAGAGGTTCCTGTACAAATCACATTCGCGATGCAGCTCATCGTGGCAACCATCCGCGATAATTTTGCCCTCGTCCATGACCAAGATTCGGTGGGCCAACTTCAGGGAACTGAAGCGGTGGGCGATAAGTAAGGTGGTCTTACCCTCGATTAGCTTGGTCATGGCGTCTCGAATTCTGTCCTCGTTTTCGGCATCAAGAGCTGAGGTCGCTTCGTCCAATACTAAAACAGGAGCGTTTTTTAGAAAGGCACGGGCAAGGGCTATTCGTTGAAGCTGACCACCCGACAAACGACTACCATCCTCCCCCAAGCGTTCCTCATAGCCGTAACGAAACTCCTTTACGAATTCATCTGCATAAGCCAATTCGCAAACTTTTTTCACATCCGAATCAGTTTGCTCGGTTTGCCCCAAAAGTACATTTTCCCGAACGGTGGCGTCAAACAGAAAGGGGCGTTGAGGAACAAGGGCTACCGAGTCTCGCAAGTCCTTTAAGCTGAATTCGCGCAAGTCGATCCCATCCAAAAGCACTTTCCCTTCGGAAGGATCGTGAAATCTCGGCAGCAAGCCCGCAAGTGTGCTCTTTCCAGCACCGCTGGGCCCAACGAGGGCTACGGTCTCACCCGCTTTCAGGGAAAGATTCAGATTCGTGACTGCGGGGATGCTTTCAGGATCGCCGTCGCCATTCTCATAGGAATAAGAAACCCCCTCGAAAACGATCTCACCTCGGACCTTATCCATTTCCTTGGGCGCGGGTGGTGAAACAACCGTCTCGGGAGCATCCAGAATGCCGTCCAAGCGATCCAATGAAGCAAAGGCTTGCTTGATCTGATTATGAATACCGCCCAGTTTCTTAACTGGTTCGTAAGACATGTAGAGAGCCACTATTACGGGAATTACCGTATCCAAATGAACACCTTTTCGCGACGCCTGAAAAATTGCCGCAGAAACACCTACAGCGGTAATTATCTCGATCAAAGGGGTCAGTAGATTGGCGTACTTTATGACCTTCATGCGGGCAGCAAAAAAGCCTTCCGAGGACTCGCGAAAGCGATTAAGTTCGCGGCCTTCCAAGTTGAATGCCCTTATCTCGCGTGCAGCAGACAGGTTTTCGCTAAGAACTGCGGTCATGCTTCCCGCTTCCTCCTGCATGCGAAGGGCTCGCTTCATGAGCAAATTCCCGATTCTCCGAACAGGAAAGACACAAAGAGGAATAACCACAAGCGAAAGGAGAATAAAAGCGAGGTTCTCGTCTTTAAGGGCCATGACGACGAGTGCAGTCATCGCACCTATGAAGGTCACGGGTTGCTTGACTATCTCGTTGCCGACCTGAAGCACAATTGCTTGCAGTTGAGCTGTGTCGCCCATCACGCGACTAAGCAGGTCTCCCTCGCGATTCCGTTGGTGGAAGGCCAAAGGCAAACGCTGCAATTTACCGAAAACTTGCATGCGTACCTTCTCCAAGACCTTCACTCCGCAATAATTGATCAGGTAGACGTTGAAGTAACCGCTGACGCCCCGCAGGGCAAATACGGCGGGAAACCACGCAACATACATGACCAAGGTCCATAGCCCGACTTCTGCGATTTCACCACTGCGAGGAAAAATCTTCGGAAAAACCTGATCGATCATGTAGGGCAAACCGAACCCGCTGGCCGCACCATAGGCAACTCCGCACAGCAATGCCACAACGAAAGGCAACCAATGCGGACGGAGAAACTTGAAATATGGGAGAAGTCGCTTCAAGGAAATCCGAGAGATTCTTACCGCATGACCAAAAAACTAAAGGTCTACCTTGAGAGTTTTCTTTTCAGCCAAAGGAAGTGCTTTCACGTTCTTGATCACCTTGCGTCCTGCTCCCTCGCCCACGTTGATCGTGTATTTCCCTTTGGAAAAAACTTTAGGGCGAAAATCCTTGCCGACTACTCGAAGGGTATAGACGACATCTCCACTCCTTTCCTCAATAACTTGCACGACCTGATTGGCTTGGTTTATCTCGAGAGTAGGAAGGTAAGCCACCGCTTCGCGACCATAGTTGTCGAGTTGGTTGAAGGTGAAGGGCCAACCTGGATAGGGCTTGGCGCCCTTGTTCGAGACATCGACGTTGCGGGGCCAGCATACGAAAGTTACGTCACGAGTCTTCTTGTCGATGCGTACGACACCGAATCCGGCAGCACGAGTACTCAGTCGGTCTCCGCCCTTTTCAGGAGTCGGGTTAGCCACAGCAATAGCCGTAAGCTTATTGCTGAATCCGTCCAAGTGATCTCCCAACATGGGATCCTGACCCGGCTTGCGGTTCTTCCCTGGTTCCAGTGGCTTCCACCAGCGAAGGTAGAGGTTGGCGATGGACGGCACGCAAAAGGAATATATCGAATCTCTCCACTCGTCTATTCCATGATGAAACACCGTGGCCAAATGCTGATCACCGGCAAAATGGAAGGCGTAGGCTTTGCGCAAAGCTGCGATTGCCTTGTTGCGACCGGTCTGCGGCCAACCGTTGGAATCAAGGTCTGCATGCAAACGTCCGCCGATCCTCCCATGAATATGAGCCCCTCCGCAAAAGATGGTCTGGGAAAGAGCGACTTTCATGTCCGCATCGGTCCAGTCCCGTCCCCATTCATCAAGAAACTTGAGCTGTCGCTCACCGAGTAGACGGGCTTGAGGAACGTCGACCGACTTGGGGTCGTAGTCGGGATTACGGATGTGATCCGGACGGGGGCCCTGCTTGGGAATCATGCCGGCTGGCCCGGTCTTGAACTTGCGATCCTCGATAATGGCAAAGCTTATACGCCCCCAATTGAGATGAGTGTAATAGGTTCCTATACCCCGCTCGATGGGCGTAGGGTCGTAAGGGTCGGGCAAATGGCTGGTCTGAGCACGCTCCACCTCCTTGACGTATTCGACGGGCATGGAATACCCACCGTCGGAAGCCCCGGGGAGAGTCGACTTCTTTCCATTGTGCCCCCAGATATTGGGCTGTCCCACATCATGATCATCGGGAATGGTCACGGTCGGAAAGTTCTTGATCACCTCTCCGAAATCACGCCCGAACCGCAACCAGGCCGCGTAATGGCGACGATGGTCGTAAACTTGGTCGCCGGAAAAGAAAAGAAGGTCGGGCTGAAGTTTTTTGATATTCTCGACCAAGTCCTTCTTAGGGATATCTCCCCCATGACCGGGATTGATGGAATTTCCAGTGAATCCGACGGCCACGAATTCCCGCTTATCCTTGGGGTTCTTGCGGATCATCCCTTCATAGGTCGCCTTCTCCCCATGCCTAACTCGGTATGGAACCTCTTGAGAGTCATCCCACTTCTCTACCCGAAAGGGAACGGTCCACCCCCTCTCGATTACCTTGGCTTCGGCTACCTTTTCCCAGCTTCCGCCAAGTTTGACTTCCAAGATTGCCTTGCGCGACTCCCCCTCCTTGAGCGGATAGAGTTGAGCAGTCAATTTCAGGGTCTTAGCGTGAACAGTGTAAAGAGCGAAGCAAATCACTTGATCCCGGGTGATCTCCGGAATGGCCAGCGGGTCCACTCTCTTCTTCTTTTGAGCCGACGAACAAACCATCAAAGCAAAGGAAGCGTACGTGAATAGAAACAGGCGAGATAATGACATGGTTTTCATAATGCAAAAAACAGATTAAACCATAGATCCTCTACAGTCGAGGCAAAGCCGGAACTGTTTGAGAATGAATAGACCGACCTCGACCTCCTTAGTTTCAAGGGTCTCGAGGTTGCTAGTGAAACAGGTTGGACTATGTCCTTTTCTCGGCCATAACGGCCGTAGTTCGAATCTGCCTCGACCCAACAACCTCTTTGCATCAGCAGTCATTCGAAATGATTTACCTGAGTTGATCGAGCGTTGTATTCGCTTTACCACTTTTAAGAATATAGTTTGCGTCTGGAATGTCACTTCCGGTCCACCAAATGCCTTCCCCCCTTTGTTCTTTGGTGGTGAAGCGATAATGCCTAATGGAAACTCGCAGAAAATTTACAGGGGATTCGAAACTTGGGGTTTCCGCCAACTGATCGAGAACTTCTTTCCTTTCTTCCATTAAGGCTTGGAGAAACCTTCCGAACCACTGGGAACGAGAGACAAAGACATTCATAAGGGCATTGAAGTTTGCAATTGCTTGCTGTTGCACGGTTGGGCTTGCATTTGCGAGTGCTCGAAACTCTCGCTTTCCTAGTACTGTCCTGAGGTCGAAGCATTCCTTTGCCGTTCCTCCATTCGCCATGATTCCGAGAAAACGCCCGTAGAGGAAACGAGAGAACGGATGCGCAACATGGCGTTCCGCATTCAAGCCCTCGAACCACATTTGCCAATCGATTCTCGGCATGTGCGGACCTGCCCATACAGGTCTTTGATTCAAGTCAGTAGGTTTGCATCGGAAATGATAGGTTTCCCAGTGTTTGCCGTCCGAGCTTCCCTCTATTATAATTTCAGGGCGAGTCCGGGTCATGACCCGGAAGAGCCCGTATGAATTGAAGGAGCGTAATGGCCTAATGATTTCCCTAGCCTCGTCCAATATCGACGGTTCCTGTTTGGTTGCCTGATTCGTTTCTCGGTTCCCCCTGAAATCGGCGGAAAAATTACTCCATGAGGTGATTAGAAAGAAAAAACAAAAGCCAGTTATGGCGATGCTTCGAGGTACGGTTTTCCATCCTGTATTGCTTTCTGTCTCACCCGAAACCCTTTCTCGAAGCTTGGCCGGAATCATACGATCGTCAATTAGAGGGATGCAGAGGACTATGGTCAAGAGGTTGAAAAAACCATAGTTTCCACTAAATAAGATTGCGATTTGAAGAACGATTTGGCCAATTAGAGCAGTTCTCCTGAAATTGCCCGGCAGAAAAAATAGAAACGGAAGAACGAGCTCCACGGCATACATTGAGTACAACGAAAAACTGTCAAACCATCCGGGCAAGGAATCGATCCATGCGCTAAGACCATGCGGAATCGGTTGGGTCCAGTAGTGGTAGTCCAATGCGGTTCCATCCACCCAAGTGTTTGAACCGTCGGAGTCGAAGTAGGTGAACTTTACGATGCCCGACTCCAGCATCAGTTTCGCCAGTAAGGCTAGAATAAGGATTCGCGCCCACTTCGAGTAGGGCAACCGCTGGAATGGCGAATGGAATTTAGTGACGGGGAGAAAAGGGAGTGAGAGAAGCAGGCTTTCTACCAGCAGGATGTCCCACTGAAAGCTAAGAAAGGGTTCACCGACGACCATTAGCGAGAGGTAGCACAAATAGGAGACGATTCCGCTTACGAGAGGAATCACACCGAGCACGAGAAGCAGGGCGGAAATTGTGCCGATTGTAAAAAGCAGATCAACATTGGCCAAAGGTTCAAGCCAGAGTAGGGTGGGGCGGAGTTTCCATTTGCTTTGGCCCTCTTCTTTTTCGCCAATAAATTTTTCGACCTTTTCCAAGTCCGCTTCCCACGGAACGATGCCGTTCTCCCCAATCAACGCATCCGCTTGATACCAGTAAGAAAGGAAAGCGATCAGGACAACCGAACCCAAGCATCTCCCGTAAAACCAATGGGCGAATTGAAAACCGCTCGATTCTCCTTGGCGAATGCCGAGGACTGATTTCACCCATCGCTTGGAAAGCATTCTCTCGAAATGAACTCGGATAGAAGAGAAGATCTTCGAGTGAAACTTCAGGTCGGGCATTAAGGGACGATCCTCAAATTCATTAATCTATGCAAGCCTTTCGCTCTGCCGGCTTCTCCAACTTGCGATTGCGTGCCCTCAATCGAATTCCTTTCGTACTTGGAGTGCAATTAAAGAGATCTTTCATGGTCGCAGTTCCTTCAGCTCAAATTTTACAATCTTTAGACTACCAGAGGCAATGTGAAGCCAAAGTCACGTCCTTTTGAAGTTTCATGTTGCATGTCATGCGAATATTTGCGGCTTGAAATAATTCAATATGAGCAGCTTACAGTTTCAACAGTTTGAATTGGGACCAATTGGCACGAATGCCTTCTTGGTTTGGGAAGAGAATGGCACTGACGCCATCTTGATCGACGCTCCGCCGGATGCCAAATCTACGATCGAACCTTTACTCAAGTTAAGAGGACTGCAACTTCACGCCTTATGGTTGACCCATGGACACTGGGATCACATGGCGGGTGCAGCGGAACTAAGCTCAAGCGATGTGACAATGCTTGCGCACAAGGATGATCTCGAGCTATTCGAGAATCCTCAATGCATGTCCAGTTTCGCCATGCCCGGTATGGATTTTCAGCCTATTCAGGTTACCCAGTGGGTGGCGGACGGTGACAAACTGGATCTATTCGGCAGAGAGGTGGACGTGCTGCACGTTCCGGGTCATTGCCCGGGAAACGTGGCCTTCCACGTTTCATCAGAGGGATGGTGCTTCGTGGGCGATGCCATCTTTGCCGGAAGCATTGGCAGGACCGACCTCCCCGGCGGAGATTTCGCCACTTTGGAAAAGTCGATAAAAGAGAAGCTTTATACTCTCCCGCCTGCTACGTCCCTTCATCCGGGTCATGGACCCGAAACTACCGTAGAACATGAAATGGCGACGAACCCTTTTGTCCCTGCATAGGATAAATCGATAAAAGCTCTTCTATTGATTCCGGTTTTATGAGCGTGCGATCTTGACGTTTAGGGTTTCAGCATGACTATTTATACGTTTCCTTTAATCCCTACAAATGACAACACAAGCCTCTCTATGAAAAAAGCTGTTTTCTCTATTTTCACTCTAACGCTAGCTATTAGCGTGTCCTTCGCCGGCAAGGACATTCTCGAACTAAAAGGAACCAAGGGACCCGGTTACGGCAAGACCATCGTGCTCGTATCCGGCGACGAGGAATATCGCACAGAGGAAAGTATGCCAATGTTGGCAAAAATCCTCTCCCAAAAGCATGGATTTCATTGCAAGGTGCTTTTTGCCTGGGACAAGGAAGGCAAATACATCGACCCCAACAATCAAGCCGGCGTAAGGGGTTGGGAGCATCTTGATTCCGCCGACCTCATGCTGACCGGCACACGATTTCGGCGTCCATCCGCAGGGGACGCCAAGCACATCACCAAATTCTTGGATGCAGGAAAGCCTATAATCGGTATCCGCACGGCCACTCATGCCTTTACCGGAGGCGGTTCTTTTGGCAAAAAGATTTCCTACGGTTCCTTTGGTCCACTTGTAATGGGTGAAGGCTGGGTGAGTCACCATGGCGGACACAAGAGAGAAGGAGCTCGAGGCGTCATTGAAAAAGCCAATGCAAAGCACCCTATTCTCCATGGAGTTAAAGACGTTTTTGGTCCTTCGGACGTATACGGCATTAAGAAAGTTACCTCTGAAAGGGATACCATTCTGCTACGCGGAGCAGTGACTAAGACTCTGGACCCTAAGTCGCCTAATGTTGAGGGCAATAAGAACGATCCCATGCAACCGTTGGCTTGGTTGCACTCCTATGAGTCTTCGGGCGGAAAGAAGGGAACTACCTTTTGCACTACTATGGGAGCCTCCGTGGATTTGGTAAGCGAAGACTTGCGGCGGTTACTGGTCAACGCGGTCTACCACTTGACAGGGCTTGAAGTTCCGAAAAATGCCGACGTCGCCTATGTGGATCCTTTCTATCCTTCCTTTTACGGCTTCATTCGCGATAAAGCCTTTTGGCCAGGACAAGACATGCAAGCCGAGGACTATGGTTTAGGCAAGACCCCTTCGGCTCCGGATCCCAAAGGCACACCTAGCTGGCCTTTTCGTCCGGTAAGGAAGAAATAAGGGGTTCAGGAACCTTCCCTTGCATTGAATCATCGCCAAACTGGTGATGGTGATTCTATATTTGGTTTTATGAAACTGTCAGGATTTTTTGCTTTTTCACTATCCGTTTCCTTTCTTCTCCCAGATTCCAGATCAAATTCCGCAGAACACAGGTGGAATAGAACTGCAATGGGGCCAACCTTCGGATCCACTCTCTTGCAGTCTAGGAGCGACCCAAATGGGTCTTTTGCCGGGATACCAAAGGCTACGGCAATATGGTTAGGCGAAGAAAGTAATTCGAGTATCGGGTTCGATGCCGACAACCTCAGTATGTTTGCCGGATGGACAGAGGGTTTCGTTTATGTCAAAGGCGGTCGCGACGCCTTACTTGATCACGACGAAGTTCGCGGCAAGGTAAGCTTTATCACAAAAGGCCCGGGTTGGACTCAAGGAGGAGAGTGGAAGGCAAAACCGACCAAGTTCGGACCTCTTCCACGCAATTGGGCCAAATACAAGGGGCTTTACCATCATGGACAACGCATCGTCTTGAGCTATACGGTGGGAACTGGAGAAGTCTTGGAATCTCCTTGGGCTGAAAAGGCAGCGGGTTCGGTAGTCTTTTCGCGCAGTTTCGAAATTCGTGGATTAAAGAACGCCGAGTCCGTATTTCTGGCCCAATCACCACAGGGTGGTGGAGTCGGTGCAGTGCGCTCAGTTAAAGGAGTAAAAATTGCAGTTATACCTCGCTCAAAGAAGAGCGGGGAATCCACGATTATCGCCGCTACGATCTTAGGGAAGGATGGCTCTATCGGAGTAGACGCACATCGGGCGATTGCCAAAGTAAAGGAGGGCAAATCTCGCTTTACCGTCCTTCTATGGGAGGGATCTGAGGAAAACCTGACTGCGTTCGCCGACTTAGCGAAACAGAAGTTCAATGCTCCAAACTTGAACGATTGGACTAAAGGTGGACCTCGAAAGTGGGACAAAACACTTAAAACAAGCGGAGATATAGGGATTCCTAAAAAAGGTGAACCCTACGCATTGGACACCATTCATCCTCCCTTCGAAAACCCTTGGGGAGCCATTCTGCATTTCGGAGGGCATGATTTCTTCACCAACGGCGACCTCGCCGTATCCACGATGGAGGGCGACGTCTGGCTTGTTCGGGGCATCAACGAAAAACTAAACGATATTACTTGGCAAAGAATCGCAACAGGGCTCTACCATCCGCTGGGTCTTCGAATCGTGAACAACAAGATATACGTCCTCGGTCGTGATCAAATAACTCGACTTCACGACTTAAACGGTGACGACGAAATCGACTTCTACGAAAACTTCAACAATGATGCCGAGATCAGCCTCGGTTCGCACGAATTCTCGACCTGCTTGGAAACAGACCCGGCGGGAAACTTTTATTATATTCGTTGCGCCAGTGGGACTCGCCACGGCGGCTCAGTTCTCAAAGTAACTAAAGATGGAGGCAAACTGGAACGTTTCGCTACGGGATTCCGTAATCCCAACGGCTTCTTCGTAGGACCAGGAGGAGTAGTAACTGCAGCAGACCAACAGGGCACTTGGGTGCCCGCATCTCGGGTAGACATCGTAGCACCCGGTGGGTTTTATGGATTCGTTCCCTGTCACCACCGAGAAGAAAAGCCCAAAACCTATGATGGCCCACTCTGCTGGATACCCCACAAGGTCGATAATTCATGCGGTTCTCAAGTCTGGGTAACCAGCGACAATTGGGGAATCCCCAAAGGCGAACTGCTCCACCTATCGTACGGAAAGTGCGAAATGTTTCTTGTCATGCAGGACAAGGTGGATGGAACCCCTCAGGGAGCTATCTCAAAATTTCCGTTTCGCTTCTCCTCGGGTGCAATGCGCGGACGCTTCAGCAATCAAGATGGACAATTATACGTTACCGGCCTCAAAGGTTGGCAAACCTCGGGAGCGAGGGACGGTTGCTTGCAGCGCGTCCGTTATGTCGGCGGCGACTGGCCTCGTCCACTTTCGCTCAAAGCACACAAGAATGGAATCCTTCTCCGCTTTGGCGTAAAGTTAGGCGAAGAGTTGGCAAACGACCCTGAGTCCTACGCCGTCAATCATTGGAACTACCGCTGGACAAGCCGCTATGGGTCACCCGACTACAAGGTGTCCAACCCCGAGAAAACCGGTCGAGACAAACTAAAAGTCCTTTCAGCTAAACTCCAATCGGATGGAAAAAGCGTTTTCATTGAAATCAAAGGGATCCAACCCGTCATGCAGATGGAAATCGCCTACGACCTAGAAAACGAAAATGGCGACGAACTTGTGGACAAGGTACACAACACCATCCATAAGTTGAGTCCCGCGTTTCGAATCCGGTAGGTGTTTAATCTACCTTTTTTCCAGCCTTGCTCAAAAGGGCTTTCGCTTGAGCAACCGAAAGTCGCCCAGCGGGTAGAGGGAAGCCTAGGCTATCACCATTTGGAGTGAACCCGTTTCCGTCCACATCGACAAATATAGGGTTATTGTAGGCACACGGATTCATGGCGGACTGACTGCTTGAACCATAACCCTTCTTGAGGTCGAAATTCTCTCCGTAGGCCACCACGACCAAATGAGCATCTTCATCCAACGGAACGAGAATGGATCGATCGAATTTCAGGACCTCATCAGAAAACCACTTGGGGTGCGTTTCTCTGGTAAAGTTCAAGACAGGTTCGGCTCTGCCGTTTACAAGCACTTGAACGCGATCAATATCTATCCATGATGCGCATTGAACGCGAACCTTGAGTTCGATTTCGTCGTTTGCACGAGCATGACCGCCGGGCAATACGCCGTCTGCCGTCTCGACCTCCAGGTAGGGTCCTGAAGTAAGAATCATCTGGCCGGCCTTAGCTCGACGACTTATTTCCTTCCAATCGATTTCGTCGGGATCATCACTGGAAGAGCGAACATAGGTTCTCCAACCGCCCACACCATTGCCATGAACATGGTGGGCGTCGCTCACGGCGATGCCCCACATCTTCATTCCCTTGTTGAGAAGTTGCAACCAGACGAATTCGCGATTGATGGTGACCTGTTCTCTGGCGGCTCTGCGAGTGATGCGAAACGGTGCCCCATTAAGAATAGTGGCAGGCCTGAAATTCTCTGTTTCGATTGCATCAATTAAAGAAACGATGCCTGCGAAACCTCCATCCGGCTTGCCGTCCTTGTCGCGATCGATGAAGTTTTCCACCATATCCGGATGATTAATATGAATCCAGCGATCCGACTGGTGACCATGCAAGTCTCGAAGGTTGATCGCGTTTATACGT
>MDTG01405252.1_pt1 | contig 12020 bp, 10 predicted proteins | sample 811421 | NCBI WGS metagenome assembly MDTG01 (sample SAMN05326645, study PRJNA326480) | marine metagenome | isolation source: seawater | place: Pacific Ocean: South East | collected 2011 | reverse complement strand
AGCTATACTCATTATATCATGTCAAAAACATGGTATAAATAATTTTATTTAAGTGAGAATTTTAATTGTATCTCAGTATTTTTGGCCAGAGAATTTTAGAATAAATGATATTGTTGAATTTCTTATTTCTAAAGGACATAGTGTAGATATACTTACAGGTTACCCAAATTATCCAGAAGGAAAGATCTTTAAAAATTATAAAGAAAATCCTAATAATTTTAAAACTTATTTTGGTGCCAATATTATTAGAATACCAGTACGTTTAAGAAGAAAATCAACGAAGTTAGATCTTTTTTTAAATTATCTAACATTTATATTGTCCTCAATCATATTTGGAGGTTTTAAATTAAGAAAGAAAAAATACGACGTTATTTTTACTTTTGCAACAAGTCCAATAACTGTTGCTTTAACATCGATATATTTTTCTAAGTTAAAAAATGCAAAAAGTGTTTTATGGGTTTTAGATTTGTGGCCAGATATTTTAGAGGAACTACAAATTTTAAATAATAAATTTGTACTTAAAATACTGAGAAACACTGTTTCGTATATATATCGAAATACAGATTTAATTCTTGCTCAATCACAAAGTTTTAAAACACTTATTAATTCTGCATATAAAGTAAATAAAATTGAGTATTTTCCCGCATGGAAGGAAGAAATTCGATCGAAAAATACAAAAGATGAATTGATCAATTTTAGTCGAGATAAATCAAAACTTAAGATTTGTTTTACTGGAAATATTGGTGAAGCTCAAAATTTTGAAAATATAATGATTGCAGCCAATATTTTAAAAAATCAAGATGATATTGAATGGATAATTGTAGGTACAGGTAGAAATATCGAACAAATAAAAAAGTATAAAGAAGTTAATAATATAGAAAATTTTCATTTTTTAGGGAGCAAACCTTTGCAAGATATTGGATATTATCATGAAATTGCGGATATTCTTTTGGTTTCTCTTAAATCAGGCAAGGCACTTTCTTCAACAATTCCTGGAAAAGTTCAAACATATCTAAATTCTAATAAGTTTATTTTAGGATTTATTGAAGGAGAAGCAAAGAAGATAATTGAGGATTCTGAATGTGGTCAAGTTGTAGATCCAAATTCACCAAAAGAACTTGCAGAGAAAATTATTTATTTGAAAAATAATAGATCAATATTAGAAAAAGTTTTTTTAGAAAAAAAAGGTTTAAAATATCTTAATGAAAACTTTGATAAGAATAAAATTTTTCAAAATTTGAATTTATTTATTGAAGATACTTATAATAGCATAGAAAAAATTAAATTAATAAAAAGTCCAAAGTCTGTCCCATGGAATAAAAATTTTACTTTATCAGGTTTAAATTTGGCTTTTTTAGGTTATTACAGTAAAGGAATAATTAAACTTCACTCTGATTTATACCATTGGTCTGATGGGATCTTTTTTAAAAGGTTTTTTAATAAGTTGACAAAAAAATATGCAGGGAGAGATTTAGTTAACCAAATTCAATTAGCAGATAGCATAGAAAGAATTTATGTTTTCGGTTCCTTACCTAGAAACTCGTTAAATTATATAAAGAAAAAATTTTCAAGAGAGGTAATTCATATTGATTTACCATACGACACTGTTGAGAATTTATATAGAAACTATTGCAAATTCACTTTTGAAAAAAAAGATTTTATTATTTTAACTTTACCAACTCCTAAACAAGAACAGTTTGCTGAGTTTATTAGAAATGACAATAAATATTATAAAATAATTTGTGTTGGAGGAGCAGTAGTAATGGCCTCAGGTGAAGAAAGACAGATGCCAGAATTTTTTGAAATAACGGGTACCGAATTTATATGGAGATTACGAACAGATACAAAAAGAAGATTAAGAAGATTACTTTCCTCTTTTGCTTATTATATTTTAGGTGAAATAAGTTTTAAATTTAAAAGAGTGAAAAAAGAATTCATAGAAAATGAGTAATAATAATTTAGTAATATTTGCTTCAGATCTAAACGAAAATACAGGTGAAGGAATTCTTGGGAGATTATTTATAAGAAAATTATTTTTAAAATACAATAAACCGTCTATTGATATAATTACTCCAAATCAAAAGTTTAAGTATAAGGGCACTTTTGACAATATAAAAAATACTAATCAAAATAATATTTTTCATAAATACTTTATTCCAATAATTGGCGCACTGAAATTGAGGCACTATAAAAATAGAAAAGAAATTATTTTTGTAAATTATTTACCTTTGTGGAATTTTTTAATTTTTTTAATTTTACCAAAAAAAACAGTTTTAGGACCAATAACTGGCAGTAAAATTGTTAAAGATAAAAACAATATAAATACACTGGTTAGGAGGTACCTGTTTCCGTTACTTTTTAACTTAAGTATATTTATAATTAATAATAAATTTAAGAAAATAATATTCTCAACTAATCTTTTAAAAGGAAATTTTTACAAAATAAAAAAAATTTTATTACATAATTTTGTTTTATGTTCTTTTAACCCAGCTAAAATTCATAATAAAAAAAAAATTAAAAAAAAATATGATTTAATTTTTTATAACAGAAAGCATAGAAATAAATTTAATAAAGATTTGGTTAAAATTATTGAAGCTCTGTCCAAAACTAAAAAAATTTGTATAATCGGAGATAAATTCAATTCTTTATCAAAAAATATATTTAACTTTGGTTACATATCGAGGAAAAAGGTTAACTTAATCATGCAAAAAACAAGATTTGTAATGTGTGGACAAGAAAATTTATATTCATTATTTGCTATTGATGGATACAATAATTATTGCCAATTAATATTGGACAAAAATCTTAAAAAATTTGAATTTGCAAATAGTCAAAACTTTCATTTTACCGACTATAACTTTTCAAATAAAAATCTTAAACATATTTTGCAAATACTAGACCAGAGAAGGATTCAAAAAGATTTAGAATTTAAAAAAAAATTATTAAATAAAAAAAAAAATATTGATAAATTTATTGAACTTTATTGAGGATAGAAAGTCGTGAATTTATAAAATAATAACTCGTAATCAAGACACAGAAATCAATACCAAAAACTGCAAAACCGTTTTCAAAAAAAGATCTCATTATTATATAACAATAAATACTAAAGGAGCTAATTAAATATAAATCTTGAGATTTATCTATAAATATTTTTTTAAAACATCTTAAAAATAATATGAACAAAGAAATATAAATTATTAGGATTGATATCAAGCCAATTAATCCACCTGAAATACTTGAATAAATAATTGCATTAGATGAATTGTTACCCCAAATTGATTCCAAATGACTTTTTGCTAGCAAAGAAAGAAGATACCTGTCACCTTGAGGTCCGTATCCAAAAATTTTTTTTTCTTTAATCAAATATTTGACAGACTCAATCCAAATTTCTATCCTTCCAGATGAAACACTATATTTGTAATTATTTTTATCATTAATTAACAAATTCTTATTTTCTATCGATTGAGCCTTATTATTTTTAAATTCAAAAATAGTTTCTAAGGTAGTCTTCAATCTATTTTGATCATTTCTATATTTTCCAATTTTAAAATTATCAACTAAGCTCAATGAACCAAAAGGTATTATGATAAACAAAATAGTAACAATTATTTTTTTAAAAAAATTTATTTTAGGAATAGCTAAGTATAATAAAAATAAAAAAATATATCCAATTAGTGAACCTCTAGATTGAGAAAATATTATTAAAAATGACAATAAAAAAAGTATAGTGATATTTATCAAATATTTTTTTGTGCTGAATTTTTTTAGTTCGTTGTAGAAAAAATAAAACATAAAAATTATTAAAACCATTCTAGACCACCCAGTGATCCTGGGCGCAGGCTGATCAAAATATGTAGTATCTGGTTTAAAAGCTTTGCTATAATACAAAAAAATATTTTCTGTTTTTATTAGATCAATTATTATTTGAAAAAAGATAAAGAATGAAACAAAGCAAATAAATGAAAAAAAAATTATATAAAATATTAAAATTTTATTTTTATAATTTTGATGAATATATAACAAAATTAAAACTGTCACCACATAACAGTTTAGCAAATTTATAGTATCCATAAATTGTGGCCCATGTAGTAGTTGCAATACTCCATCTAATTGTGGTCCTTCTGTTAACCCTATTACAATATTTTTTTTGAATATAAATAAGTGAATGAAATAAAAAAAAGAAATAAATATTAAGTTTAATGAAAATAAATCATAATTAATTTTTTTATAAGATAGTTTTAATAATATAGGTAGCACCATAAAAGGTAGTAACCATCGCAGTGAATTAATTAAATTTATTAAAAAAAAATTATTTAACTCACTTGATTTAAAAAAAAGATTTTTTACAGAATAAAATCCTGTATTTATAGAAAATAAAATTATAATCCATGATATTAATAAAAATAAAAACACCTTGTCATTATTTTTTAGAAAAATAGTAATTTTTTTACTGTTAAAGTTCATTAAATATCTTTATTAATAGTCTTCTTATAAATAAATTAAAAAAAATTTATTTTCTTTATTTTCATATATTGTATCGATATCTGTATTATCATAAATATTTTAAATTAAATAATGAATAGTAATTTTTTGCTGCAAAAATTGAGTTTTAATAAAATATTTTTTATTCTCTTTTTTCCTTCGTTAATTTCTGGTCCCTTAATCCCGGAGCTATTAATAATTGGATTAATTGTTAACTTTTTTTTAAAAAATAATATCAAATCACTTGTTACAAAAAATTTAAAATTATATTTGATCTTTCTACTAATATTCTATTTTTATATAAATATTAACTCACTTTTTTTTTCTTTCGATACAAAGATTTCTTTAAAATCTACTTTACCATATATAAGATTAATTTTTTTTAGCTTAATAATTTCCAAAATATTAATTGATGATGAGGAAAACTTTATTAGCAAACTTTTTATTTACAGTTCCTTCTTTCTTTTGACCTTGCTACTTATTGACTCATTAATTCAACTTTTAACCGGAACAAATATTTTTGGACAGGCATATAAAAATGGCAGAATAACTAGTTTATTTGGGTCAGAACAAATAATGGGAAGTTTTGTTGTAAAACTTTTACCAATAATTTTGTGTTTCTTATATTTATTAAATTTAAATAAAAAAAAATACTTGGGTATTATTTTTTTAACTATTTCTTTAATTTTAGTTATTTTTAGTTCTGAAAGGGTTGCGCTAGCTCATTATATCTTAATATTTATATTAATATTATTTATAGAGAGCAAAAGTATTAAAAATTTTATAATTTATATTTTTTTATTAATTTTTCTAATTGTTATTGGATTAAATATTTATACTCCTGCTAAAGAAAGAATTAAGGATGCGACTTTAAACCAAATTAAGTCAACTACATTATTATTTGCTCCCAGTTACAGACATGAATTGCACTATTTAACAGCCATTTATATTTTTTTAGATAATCCTATTTTTGGAGAGGGTATTAAATCTTTTAGATATAAATGTGGCATCTACGAAAATGATATTAAAAACAAAATTATAAATGATAAAGCAGTGTATGCTCCCTATAATGGTGTTGCAAAAATAATCGATATAGAAGAAAGATTTTATGGTCCAAAAAAAATAATTAGATTTTTTAAGTATAATGAAAATTTAGATAAAGTAGAAAATACTATTTATGAGGAGTATTATTTTAATAATAATTTTAAAAAATTTAATTTAAAATTTGATACAAAAAATATAATTAAAGAAGGTGAATTTATATATGTATCTTATCCATATAAAAATGGGTGTAACACCCATCCACATAACTATTTAATACAATTTTTAGCTGAATTAGGAATAGTTGGTTTTTTATTTTATTTAGTATTTTTCTTATATTTATTAGTTATAATTTATAAAACACTTATAATAAAAAAAAAACAAATCAAAATTTTAAATTTTCAAAAAAGCAAATTTATTATTTGTGGGTCAATTTTAGTTGAATTATTCCCACTTTTACCAAGTGGGAATTTTTTTAATAATTGGTTAAGTATGTTGTTCTTTTTTAAGATCGGGATTTTATTTTTTTTAGTTCAAAATCAATATAATAAAAAATAGTTATGTTTTATTTATTTTTTAGTTTACTTATTGCAAATATTCTTATTTTAAAATTTCATTATAAACTTTCAAAAATTTTAAACATATATGATGAACCAGATAATAAAGTTAAACTACATTCCTCTAATATTGCATTGCTAGGTGGCTCAATAGTATTTTTAAATTTAGTTATATTTTACCTTTTTTTAATAATAGATAACAATCAAAAATTAGACATTTTTGATGAAAATTTTTATGAATTAAACTTTAATTCGTTACTAGTTATCAGTAGCTGTTTCTTTTTAATAGGACTTTACGATGATAAATTTAAAATAAAACCAACAAAAAAAATATTTATATTTGTATTTTTAATAATTTTAACAATTTTTTTTGATAAAAATTTAATTTTGGAAAAAATAAATCTTTTTGACAAAATAATTGTTTTTGAAAGTTTTATTTTATCAATCTTTTTTACTATTTTTTGCTTTTTAGCATTCATAAATGCTTTTAATTTTTTTGATGGAATAAATTTACAGGTTGGTCTTTATTCTATTTTTATAGTTTTAATATTTTTATCCAAAAGTCTTTTTTTGAGTTATTGGATCACTTTTTTAATTGCAATTTTCACATATATAATTTTAAATTTTAAAAATAAAATTTTTTTAGGTGATAGTGGCACTTTACTAATTTCATTTATATTTTCTTATTTTTTTATATTTTATCATAATAAATTTAATTTATTTTCTGCAGATGAAATTTTTTTAATAATGTTTTTGCCTGGTATTGATATGATAAGATTATTTATACAGAGGTTAAAATCTAAAAAAAACCCGTTGTTAGGTGATAGAGAACACATTCATCATTTGATATCAAAAAAATTTAAAACATCATTTGTCCCTATCATTAGTATTATGTTATGTTCCCTTCCGTATTTATTTAATTTAATTTTTAATTCATCATTAATAATAATTTTAATTTCAATATTTTTATATACATTAATTTTTCTAAGGCTAAAAAATAATTAATGTTTACAAAAAAAAGTGTTTTAATAATACCAACAAAAGATAGATTTTTTAAATTAAAAAAAACGATTAATCAATTCTCAAAGTTAAAAATTTCTTTTAAAAAAATTATTGTTATAGATAGTTCTTCAGAGAAATTTTTAAAAAAAAATTTAATTTTTTATAAAAAGAAAAAAATACACTATGTGTTGTCCAAACCCTCAATTTCAAAACAAAGAAATTTAGGCTTAAAATTAGCATTAAAAACAAAAGGGATAAATTATATATTTTTTTTAGATGATGACATCATTTTTGAAAAAAGTGCGTTTAAAGAAATGGATAAGGTAATTAAAAAAAATAAAAATAAAGATATTGTTGGTTTTGGATTTAATCCTAAAAATAATTTAAAAAAAAATTTTTTTGATTTGATTAAAGAAAGTACTCTTTCTAAAAAACTTGGTTTATACGATCAACAACCTGGAATAGTCTTGCAAAGTGGATGGCAAACTAAAATTCAAAATCTCAAAAAAAATCTTAAAACTAATTGGGCTTCTTCTGCAGCATTAGTCTTAAAGAGGCAAAATATTAAAAATAAAAAATTTGATGAGAGTTTTGGAAATTATAGTTATCTTGAAGATATTGATTTTTCTTTAAAATTTAAGCCACTATTTTTTTTTATTGTATCAAAAGCTTATTTTTTTCATCTTCAAGATATTCAACGAACATCATTTAGATTTGGTTTTATAGAAGTAGTCAATAGATATAAAATAGTAAAAAAAAATAAATTAAATACATTTTCATATTTTAAAATGATTATTTTAAAATCGATATTAAATTTATTGAATATATTTTTTGGAAAGTTTAGTTTTCTAAATAGATTTGCTGGTAACATTTATGGAATTATTTACGTAATTTTTTTTGGATTATTTGTTAAATGAAAAAATTATTAATAATAGAAACTGAATATGTTGGTCATTATTTAACTGGATATATAAAATATATATTAAGGTCCTTAGATAAAAAAAAAATTAAGATATATATTTTAATATCCAAGGAAACTTTAAAAAATGGTAAAGGCGCTTTGAAGATATTAAAAAATGAAAAAGTCAAATTTGAAATAAGAACAATTCCAACATTGAAGGTATTTAAAAAGGACTTTGTATCATTAACATTATATCAATTGAAATTATATTTTCTTATAAAAAAGAATTTTGAAACCTTAAATAATAAAATTAAATTTGATCACATAATATTAACCTCTATGCAAAGAATTGACAAAATAATTTCAATTTTAGGAAGTCCTTTTGGTAAAATAAAATTTTCAGGAATTTTTCTAGGTTTAAAGTTTCATTTACAAAATTTTAAAATTAAATCTGAGTCTACTAATCATTTTTTATCTAAATTATTATTTAATAGGCTATTAAGAATAAAAACTCTCACTAAAATTATAACTAATGATTATTTATTAAAAAAGTATCTTGAAAAAAACCATTGGAAGAATCAAAAAAAAGTTTTTTTTCTCCATGATCCAAAAGAATTTAATTATAAATTTAATAAAAACTATGCTTTGAAAAAGCTTAATTTAAAAAAAAATAAATTTATAATATTGGTTTATGGAGCAATTATCGACAGTAAGGGTGTTGAGGAATTGCTTCAAATTTATAAATATAAAATTAAAGATATTCATTGTCTTATTGTTGGTAAACAATTTGATAGTACAAAAAATTTTTTAAATAAAAATAAATTTGTTAAAAATTTAAAAAATAATAAAAATATTTCCATATATAATGGTTGGCAGAGTGAAAAAAAAGAAGCAATTTTTTTTAGTGCTTGTGATGCTATATGGATAGGATATAAAAATTATTCTTTCCCTAGTGGAGTTTTGTATCAAGCTGTATCTTTAAAAAAACCATCAATAATTTCAAAAGAAGCAGGATTTATAAATGATTTAAACAACAAATTCAAAATTGGAGTATCCTGCAATATTCATGATCCTTCAGATATTTTAAATGCAATAAAAAAACTGAAAAAATCTAAATATTCACAATTAATAAAAAAAAATACTTCAAAGTTTTTGTCTCAGTGTAATCCATCAATATGGACAAAAAAATTTCAAGACTTTATTTTAAAAACTATTTAAGTTAGATCTTTTTTAGTTCAAGCAAGAGATGCTCACCTATATTTTGTTCTAATATTCTAAATATCTTTTTTGGCATATGTTTAAAATGATCAATTTTGATATATTTACCTTTTTTATAAGGTTTAATTTTGTAGGGAAAAATAAAATCTTGATATTTATTTATAATTTTAAATTTATTTTTAAAAAGTTTGTTTAAATCTTCATCATTAACTGTATATACCACAGGACAATTTTTTTGAGCTTCAAACCTATAATTTGTATGATTTAATAAAAAATTTTTATATGAATTTTTTGCATAAAGCATTATTTTAATATTAGTACTCTTGCTTGCAATTTTATAAATACTATTAAATGCCTTCTCCATATTTTCTGTATGATGAATTACACCAAAAGAGTAAATTAAATCATATTTTTGATTTAATTTTTTCACATTGTTAAGGTTTTCACAATTATCAACAAATACTTTAGCTTTTTTTGATTTGTAATTATATTCTAGAATTCTTTTTTTTACTATTTCAACTGACTTTTCTGAAAAATCAATTCCAGTATAATTTGAACCATTTCTTATAAATTCAATTGCATCTGTTCCAATCCCACAGCCTATTTCCAGTACATTTTTATTTTTATATTGTTTAAAATTTGCAAATTGTGGAATATGTTTTTCAACGAAATATTTTTTCTTTCTTACTTCTTCAAAATACTCCTTCGATAAAAATATTTTCCTTGAATGATTTATATTACAGGGTTGTTTATTCCAATATTTTTTAACTTTTCTAAGAATATTGCTCATTAATTTATTAACTTATACCAATCATCCTGATCACTTATTTTTTGGAAAATCCTAATATATCCACGCTTACTAAGTAAATCAAATATCGATTCTTTATTTTTAATATTATAATTATGCTCAATAGAAATTATTAATGGTTTGTAAATAGCAAAGTCTAAGTTTTGTAGAATTTTTAATTCATCTCCCTCAGTATCAATAGATAAATAATCAAACTCTTTTGGACAATTATATTCACTTAGAAGATCCATTAAAGAAACAGTCAAAACTGAGTAATTAATTTTTCCATTTAGAGATTTATTGTTAATTCTTGAAAAGTGTTTATTTTCAAATTCTGTAAAATTCACTTCAACATTACTTTTATTTGAAACTGCTCTGTGATCAATTGCACAATTTCTGTTAGAGAAAATTTCTTTGTGAAATGATTTACAAGGTTCAGCTAAAATTCCCTGCCAATTAAATTTTTTTTCTAATAAAAAAGTATTAGAAAATTCTTTTCCATTTCCAGCACCAAATTCAACAAAAAAACCATTTCTTTTGAAATTAAGTTGATCTAAAACCATTATATCTTGTGAATTCTCTGATTTTGACTGTTCAGCAATGTTAATGATTTCATTAAACCTATTTTTTTCCAATACATCTAAATACCTTATAAAATTGTATTTGCTTAACAATTTCTTTGTATATAAAAAATAATCTAACCTAACCATTTTTAAACCAAAAATTTTTAGTAAGCTGTCAATTAATGTTTTCATTTTGTTTACAATTATTATATAGAGATTCGTAAATATTAAACAACAATAATTATTTTTAAAAAATTTTAACCAATACTTTAAATGAAAAAAAACAAGTATTTAGTCTGCGGAGCTGGTGGTTTTATTGGAGGTCACTTAGTTAAAAGTTTGATGAAAGAGGGGTACGAGGTTGTATGTGCAGATGTAAAACCTAAACACTTGTGGTTTCAGCTTTTTGATGAAAATGAAAATTATGCTTTTGATTTAAAAGAATATGAAAACTGCTTAAAAGTTTCAGAAGATGTAGATTATATTTATAACATGGCATGTAATATGGGTGGTATGGGATTTATAGAAAATAATAAGGCCGAATGCATGCTCTCAGTTTTAATTAATACAAATTTATTAAGAGCTTCACTAGTTAATAACGTAAAAAAATATTTTTTTTCCTCTAGTGCTTGTGTTTATAATGGTGCAAAACAAAAAAATACATTTATTGAAGGTTTAAAAGAATCAGATGCCTATCCAGCAGAGCCTGAGGATGGATATGGATGGGAAAAATTATTTAGTGAAAGAATGTGTAGACATTTTACTGAGGATTTTGGATTAGAAACGAGGGTTGCTAGATATCACAATGTTTATGGTCCTCAAGGAACATTCGATGGTGGAAGGGAAAAAGCGCCTGCCGCTCTGTGTAGAAAGATTATTAATGCAAAATTAAATTCAAAAAACAAAATACAAGTTTGGGGAGATGGGGAACAAACAAGAAGCTTCATGTATATAGATGACTGTATATCAGGAACAAAAAATTTATTTTCTAATAAATTTTCAGAGCCATTCAATATAGGAAGTGAGGAACAGGTTTCTATAAATCAAATGATTGAAATAATCGAGGAAATAGCAAAACACAAAGTTGATAAAGAATATGAACTTGATAAACCTAAAGGTGTAAGAGGAAGATCTAGCAATAATGACTTAGTAAGACAAAAACTTAACTGGGATATAGAAATTAAATTAAAAGATGGATTAGAGAAAACTTACAAATGGATTTATGATGAAATTACAAGTGGTAAAAATAATGATAAATTTACTAAATCAGGCTATTAAATTTTAGTTGTCAATTTAAAGTTATTAATATATATACTTTGTCGCCTGGTAATTATTGCGAAAGGGTCATACCCGATCCCATTCCGAACTCGGAAGTCAAGCCTTTCTGCGCCGATGGTACTTTGTCTTAAGATATGGGAGAGTAGGACGTTGCCAGGCTAAATTTATCAGCTCTAATGAAGAACTATATT
>MDTG01394057.1_pt1 | contig 12020 bp, 8 predicted proteins | sample 811421 | NCBI WGS metagenome assembly MDTG01 (sample SAMN05326645, study PRJNA326480) | marine metagenome | isolation source: seawater | place: Pacific Ocean: South East | collected 2011 | reverse complement strand
AAGCTTTTTGTCCTGCTCTGAGATAAGATTCTTTGTATCCTCTCTATCTTTTTTTTAGTTTTTCAATTTTAACCTCAAACTTTGAAAGTCTTCGTTTTTAATAGACTGTAAAATCTCAGTATTATTTTTGATCTTAAATAAAACTTGGGCGTATTCATCCTCAATAAGTCTCAGCGAGTTTGAATCTTTATCAATAGAAGCTGATAAAAGATTGAGCTTATATTCTAAAGACTCTTTTTTTGACATCAGCTCTTTTGTTTTTTTAGACTCCTTCTGCTCTGCAACAAGACTCTGAATCTCCTCTTCGACCCGCATTGCCCCTTGGTTGGCCTCCGCAAAAAGCTTATTATACAAGTCTTCTCGCTCCTTATGCTCACACTTTATCTTGTCATAAAGCTGCTCAGATATCGGCTGGTTACATACGTGACACTCTCCAACTAAAAGCTCTGTTTCTCCCATAGATCTAAGAACCTCTGAGGCAGTTGCTCTCTTTGCTTTAAGCTGAACTAACTCATCTCTCTTTGCATGAATCTGATCATCCTCCACCTCGCTAAAGATCCTGCCCTCTAGGTGAGCGGCTACATCTTTATGGTCAGCCTTTAACTTTTCACTGCCCTCAATAGCCTTTGAAAGAGATGCGGAAGAACTTTCTATAGCTTTTTTTAATGACTCACTTTCTCTCTCAAGATCTTTCAGATCAATGATAATCTTGTCGTATGTATCTGTATCTAAAGACTTTTTTATTAATGAATATTTTTGATCCAATGACACGATTTCATCATTAAGAGATAGCAAATTACTCTTGAGCGTTGCAGAACTCTTTTCTGCGTCAGACATCTGAGAGGAAACGCTTGCTAACCTTTCGACTATGTTGTCATAATCTTCTATTGAACTTTTTAATATCTTACACTCTAACTTGATATCCTTGGATTTTTTTCTAGCAGCCTTTTCGTACTCATCCCATCGGGATATATCAACAATCGACTTTAAAATTTCCTTTTTCTTAGAAGGTTCTGATTCAGCAAACTCAGATATATCATTTTGTCTAAAATACACAGAGTTTATAAAGGTTTTGTAATCTAACTTTATAGTGCTTTCTATCCTAAGATTTGTATCTCCAGAAGTAGAACAAGATATATTCTCCCATCCCCCATCATTATTCATAACGAAAAGTTCTACTGAGGATGTTGAGTTTATACGATTTCTAACTCTTGATACCATATACTTCTTATCATTGTGCGTGAATTCCAGATCAACAGAGCAAGTTTTTTCTCCCCACCTTATTATATCGTCCATCATAGACGCTCTCGACTTATTAAAAAGACACCAAAGTATAGCTTCAAATATAGCGCTTTTTCCTGAGCCATTTGACTTGCTATAATCTCCTTCTGTATTTCCTATAAGTAAAGCCGAATTAAACTCAGAAAAGTCTACTTCACTATCTTTGTGTGAAAAGAAGTTTTTTATTTTAAGCTTAGAGGGTATCATGATTCTCCCATTATTATTTTAGCTTCTTTCAAAAGCTCTTCCATATATTCTTTATCTATATCTTGTGACCCAATAAAAGCCTCCAACATAGAATAATCATCTTTATGATTTAAGATTGCATTGTCTCTTACGATCCTTTTTGAAACAGCTTCCACAATAACTTTGGAGACATGGTAAGCTCCCATTTTATATAAATCATCTTGAATAATTTGCTTATCTATAGCAGGAAGAAGCTTTTCATCTACAGAAAGCTTAAGCCTAACTATCTTTTCTTTATAATCATCTTCCTCAAGAGAGCTCTTTAGATCGGCAGCGATATTTGAAAAGTCCGAACCAGATAGATCTATCGATTTATCTACAAGGGCCCTTACTTGGGTTTTACAGAATTTAATCTTTTTATCGAAAAAACTATAATCTATAAAATACTTATCGGTTCCTGTATCGCCAAAATTGCTTTTCTCCATTGATCCTGAATATATACAAACTGGAGCCGTCTTTTGGAGAACCCTAAACTGATGAAGATGTCCCATCACAGCTGCATCGCACCCTCTGAATGATATTGGTGCAGCCATAACTTCTGAGCCCCCGTAATCATTATAACTTCCTTCAAAAAAGAAATTATGCCCAACGGCTATCATTGGAAGGCCTGAGTCATTCTTGCTAACAAGCTCTTTTATATGATCATTGTATGATGCAGATTGCTCCCTTATGTTTGATCCGGAATACATTCTTTTGTCACGATATGGAATGAGAAGTAAATTAACTTTTTCGTTTTTGGAGTTACACACCTCAACAACCTCTGGGTCTAAAAGCATTCTAACGTTAGGATACTCACAAGCTGCGAGAGAAGAAATTGCACTAGTAAACTCAGATCCACTTCTTTTATAATCATGATTACCCATTATAACGAAGGTTGCTATATTTGCATTAGAAAGCCTTTTTAAGGCCTTATCAACAATCTTCATATGCTGAGGAGAAGGGTCTCGATGCTCAAATAGGTCTCCAGTCTGAATAAATATATCAGCACCACTATCTATTGTGTGGTCGATTATAGAATTTAAAGTTTTTTCATAATCATCAACACGAGTGTTGCCCCCTTTTCCATTAGGTCTTCCTAAGCCGAAGACGGCCCCAATATGAGTATCTCCACATATTACAGCTCTCATGATTTTCTCCTGTTCAATTCTTGGGCTACCTTTCTAGCCAAAGCTTTTGTTCTTTTTGTATCGTATCTATCTATTTCTAACAGATACTTGTCTGTTATTCTCATAACAGCCTCTGCTTCTTCGAGCCTTTCAGGATGCTGCTTTAAAAAACTCCTAAATAAATTAGAAATTCTCAAAGACTCCGTGAAGTTACTCTTCTTCTTAGCAGAAGTTTTTGACGAAACTTTTGTAGGATCAACAAACTCTGACATCTCTAATAGGGCGGATGGAAAATCACATTGCTTTGCCAAGATGTAAAAGTCTATAACGTTGTGTGAGGCCCCGCATCCAAAGCAGTAAAAATTATTATTATTGCTATCTATGTATAAGGATCCTGTTCTTTCTGAACCAGACTTATGCTCTGGCGATGGGCACTTGCACCTATAGGTAAAGTTGCCACTATTGATCTCTTCTAAAGCAATATTAAAAGATCTGGCTAGATCCACTATGGTTACAGAGCTTAGTATTTCTTGTTTTGAATATCTTTTCATAATTCTGCTCACAAAGTTAGACGCAACTTCAACACTTGGCAACTATTTAGAGTGAAAACCTTTGCCAAAATGTTTTCCTCTCTTTTTCTGGAGGTCTTATTTTTTCAAGCTCTTCGGAAACATCTTCTATAAAAGGAGCTCTAAAGAGGATCGGCTTAGAGGTAGCTCCATCCAAATATAGACCAGTTCCGATATCAGTAATTTTCTCAGCACCCTTTGAGTCCAAAATAACCCGACTATCTACAGCTGAAGCTACTTTTAGAGCAATTCTTCCTGGAAAGTTAGCTTTTATCAATCCAGAAATTACCTTGCACGAGGGTCTTTGCGTTGCCAGGATTATAGATATGCCTGCGGCACGACCCTTTTGAGCTACCAAGCATAGACTCTTCTGTATGTTTGAGTCTTGAAGAACAAGGTCTGCCCATTCGTCAACAACAATTACCACAGGACGCATCCTCTTCTCTGGTCTGACTCTTTTGTTAAACTCAGACACACTTCTTGCCTTTGACTTGCTGAGATGAGAAAATCTAATCTCCATCAACTCTCTAACTTCTTCGATCAGAAGACTTGCATCCTCTACAGAGGATACTATTGACTTAACAGAGTCTAGCCCTGAATAGATGCTGAACTCAACTGTTTTGGGGTCAATCAAATATAAGCAGGCATCCTTGCTTATTAGAGATAATATAAAGCTATGAAGAAGAACACTTTTTCCTGAGCCGGTTGTTCCTCCGACTAATAAATTTGGAATTTTGTTTAAATCCACAGAATAATTATCGCCATGGGAGTCAACGCCTAATCCGATTGGGGCGAAACTTTCTGGCGAAAAAGATCTTCTAACCTCCTCAAACGAGGGTGAATCTATCTCTGTTTTTTGAACCTCAATTCTGTAGACCCCATCTTTCATGACAGGGTATCCAACTGGATGAGCATGACTTTCTATTGCCATACCTATGTCAACAAGCATTCTCTCTAATCTAGAAGAGCGAACACCTGGGGATAGCTTAATATCATATATGTCAAAAAACTTTTTGCTACTCAGCTTGACATAATCTGTTTTTATTCCAAAAGAAGAGAGTAGAGTAAACATTTTTTCTTCTTTTTTTGGACTAAATATATCGACTGTATTAGATCGGCTCTGTATCATTAATGCTCCTAATATTTTCTAGAACTTCCTGCATAGCCTTCCGGTAGGCCACAACAGCAATATATACACCATTTGACTCTGGTGCAACAGAAAATTTGGAGCATTCGTCCTCTATGGACCTAATTTTTTTTGAAGAATCAGATATTTTTTCTATCAAAAATTGAGACAGCTTTTCCTTCACAATCATCTCTTTCCTTGATTCTTTTTTAATCGACCTATTTCTCTCTTTAGTTCTCGAACTTCAACCTGAAGTTTTACATTCTCATCTTTTAGCTTTAAAGATGACCTTAAGGAAAGAACAATGAGACCAAAGATACCCTCTCCAGGATTTACCTCATCGAGCTCATCTGCAGCTATAAGCAACCTGTTAAGAACAGATACCACATTATTGTGGTAAGCCGGAGTTTGATTATCAGGATGAACCTTATCAGATAATAATTTTTTAAACTCTTCAAATGCATTTTCTACAGAATTCTGAGCTTCTGCTTTTTTTGATTTTAAATACCTGTTATTACTTGGAACCTTAACTTCAGACATAAAAATCCTCCTTTAACATTAACATAATATAAATTCCACACCTTTTATGCATTTTTAAAAAAGCCTGAATTCTATGAAGCATGTCCTCGTCTATTATACTAAATTGTCTATATAAAAAATTTATTATATTTACACACTTATTATAATCATAACAAGCTCCATCAAATAGACTGCAGGCATTATCTAAAAAATTTACCACTCTTTCTCTGGGTGCTTTGGGTATTTTTGATAAATCAACGATTGGATTAACTATGGAGTTGCAGTAACGAAAACCATCTGTATCTGTAAAACCATTACAGCCAAGCAGAATAACTGCATCCATATTATCTCCTCTTTGCATTTTATATGCATAAACATCTTTTCCTATAATTCAACAAAAACTAAGGCAAAACGATTCCGCCAAACCCGTTGCCACCGCCGGTTGGATCTCCTGGGTTAGGTCTAGCCGTATTTACAAGCTCAATTATGAGCTTTCTTGTTTTTGAGTTTCCTAAACTATCCGTAACCTTAACCTTCCATTCATATGTTCCGTAGGACATATCGTATGAGCCAGAACTATGTTGAGCTGTCATAGGGTATTTTGCAAAGACTAAACTTCCAGAGTCATAGTGAGTATTATCAAACCAGCCATCCAGATCTGGAAGAGGGCTTGAGGCAGGGCCGGTGAGCTTCAATCGATGGTCATTCCACCAGTATAACACAGGCACTGCAGACGTGCTTTGGGAGCTATCAGAGGGGAGGAAGTAGATCCGTATAGGGTTTTGTGTTGTACTTAGTCTGGCTGTGTTTGTATCCGATGCGGGACTGGATAATAAGGTTACTTCATAACTTGCAAGATATTGATTCTGTTCTGCTCTCGAACTAAACCATTTACGCTGATTTTGATATGACCTTGCAGCTATTTCTTCCTGAGTCAATGATGAGTGATGGAGAATATCTTGACCTCCGGAGGAAAACTGAGAGCTTCCAAATCCATAAGAAGTTAGGCCCCCAGTGTCCGGAGGAACGTCTCTAAAAGAAGCCCATATACCACTCTCATACTCAAAATCTTCCGCAAGATCCCAATTGGTCTGATACGTCGGACCCTCAGTTGTTGGAAGAGGCGCTACAAAACCTATGGGAACACCGGTTTGGAGATCGAGACTGCCATCAAGCTGCCCGTCTGGATCATCAACAGTAATCGTGACTTTTCTGTCCCCATCTCCAGTCTCACTTCCCTCGTATGTAATTGTGTGTTCAGACATAATATATGTGTAGTCTATCTTTCCAAATACAATTTCGAGGGGGCGCGCTGCAGCCATAGCCTCCAAGGTAACAACAGCCGTATTAAACCCTCCTCTTCCATCACTGACTTGTAACGCTATATCATAAGATCCTGCTGCATCAGGAGTAAATGTAGCTATACTACTTGTCGAAAATTCAGATGTGGGCAATGAAGATTGGCTGGGGGCAGACCTAACGGTCCAACTATATGAAAGAGTATCTCCATCTGGATCAGATGACGATGAACCATCAAGTCTAACTTCAGAGCCTACTGTCAATTGGCCTGGGTCTATAATTCTTGCGGTTGGTTCTTGGTTCCCCCGCTCAACTACTACAGTTCTAACTACCTGATCTGCCGCAAAACCATTACTATCATCAACATCATAAGTAACTGTATATGTTCCTGCCGTACTGTCATCTACATTATTTGAGGTAACTATAGATCCTGTTATATTTCCATCTTCATCATCTCTAGCTGTAGCTCCCTGATCGGAATATATATCGCCCTCTGTTATAGTTATTGTTGACTGTCCATTCAAGCTTATTACCGGCTTTGCATTAACCTTTACCGATCTCACTACTTCGTCTGCCGCTAAACCGCTAAGATCCTCTACATTGTATGTAACCGTATATGTTCCTGCCGTACTGTCATCTACATTATTAACCGTAACAATTCTGCCGGTTATGTCTCCATCCTCGTCATCTCTAGCTGTAGCTCCCTGATCGGAATATGTAGACCCAAGATTTATAGTAACTGAAGAATCACCGCTTAAAGATATTATAGGCTTATTACTTACAACGTTAACAGTCCTCGCAACCTCATCTGCAGCTAAACCATTAGAGTCTGTATAATTATATCTTAAAATATATGAGCCTACAGAAGAAGTATCAACCGGCGTAGATACGCTGGTTATTGCGATAGTTCCATCTTCTGAGTCCATAACTTGAGCTCCTGCGTCAGAATAGGTGGAGTTAAATGAAACTGAGACTGGGTTTTGACCGATCAGATTTATAACGGGCTTTGAGTTAACCACAACCGTCCTGGTAACCTCGTCTGCAAACTGATTAAAAGAATCTTTTACATTATATTTGACTGTATAAGTCCCCCCTGAGCTTGTATCTACAAGGTTAGTAGTAACAATGTTGCCAGTTATATCTCCATCCTCATTATCTGAAGCCGTTGCTCCTGCATCAGAATAAGATGTTCCTTCATTTATAATTATGTTATCTTGACCTGTTATAAATATCTCAGGCTTAGCGTCCATAACAACAGAGTGTGTTGCCCTTGAGGTAAGCTCCCCGTCACTAACATCTAATGAAAAGTCATAGGAACCAGGCAGGTCTGTTGTAAAGGTTATCACACTTGAAGACGCTTGCCCTGTACCTATAGATACAGATGAACCGTCTGGAAGGCTTTCTAAATTCCAAGAATAACTAAGGGCATCTCCGTCCTCATCAGAGGAGGCACTACCATCCAGAGTTACCATAGCGCTATCTCCAACCAAAGTTGGGCCACTGATAGACGCTCTTGGTGCAGCATTTGGCTTGACCACTCTAAAGCTAAAGTTGGCAGGAAGACTTGAATCTCCCCCTGACTCAACGATTAGAGTTACGTCTACAACAGAATTCGTAAGAGAATACGCATCAAAGCTAAACATCGAATCTGAGCCTTCAACTGGAGTTCCACTATCAACCGAAACAGACCAGCTATATTTGGTTATAGGCGATCCATCTGGATCGTAAGAAAGCTGACCATCTAATCTTATATAAGCATGATTTACCGGATTTATAGTGTCTCCGCTACTCATTTCAGCATCTCCACCATTTGGATTGCCATACGGAATATATGCCCTTATCTCTGCAACCGGTATATTTTCTCTTGAGTGAATATATCCATGATAGTGTGAAGCTAAAAACCAAGCATTTTCTCCCGAAGAGCCCTTTAAACAGCAAAACTGCTTAGTATTCTTCGGAGGAAGATAGCATGGCGAACTCGAATCAAACGGAGATAAGTCAAGTGTGTCAGTCGGTTTATCTGAAATTATATCGATTTGCACAAAACCTGTTTGCGGATCAGTGTATGCTGCTGCGGCTGTAACAAGAGAGCTAGTTGCAGTGGATGTCTGTGTGGTATATGTGGTCAAGTTCTTTATCCAAAAGTTATCTCCCGTCTTCCACTGCCGACCATCTGGACCTGGAGAAAAAGGAATAACAACTCTTCCAGATCCATTCCACTCTCCTGATATAATCAGCAACTTGCCGTTTAATGTTGTATCAATAACTATGTCTCCAGAACCTACCGGCCAAGTTAAAAGCTTTGGATAGATCGGAGAATACAGTTGTCGATAGACATCTCCTGTTCCAGGCTCTACGACCAATACGTCGCCCGAACCATCTGGAAGCCCGTCTAATCTAAAAGGCGTAACTGAACCATCACCTTCTACGTGAAGCTTTCTTTGAGGCCCCTCAGCTGTATCCGTCCCAACCCCAAGGCTATCGCCTTTAATTATCAGAGATGTGCTCCCTCCCAATTCACCATTATCATTATATTGAATTGAGCCATTTGTTCCTCCTGGCAAGGCCCCCCTTAGGCTTGATATATTGCCCTCTGCGTCTTTATAGTAAGGCATATTGTTGTCTAAAGAGGGGTCGTCTTTTGCTACAAAAAAGGCTCCATACCCAGTTCCCGTAGGAATATTCGCATGGTCTTCCTCTGTTAAAACCAATCCAGTTGGATCAATAAGACCTGCAACAGTAAGCTTTCCATCTATATTCAAATCGCCTGTGAAAGAACCGCTTCCATCAACATCAAGCTCTACTGTAGGGGTTTTGTTTATGCCAACTAATTTATTTCCAAGTACAGAAATAATACTTGCCCCGCTACCACCGCCGTTAGCATCTCCGTACCAAATATCAAATCTAGCGTTATGACCAAACCCTTCTGCTGAGCTTTTGCCATAAATTGTCCACTCATGACTAAGCATATGTGGGCCATTGTTATCAGAGTTATTCACAAAAGATATTCTTGATCCATGTCCGGCTGGTGCAGCCTCTACTAAAAGAAGTTGTGGAGATGACTGATCTGAATTTTTATGTATATGTAATGATGCGCCAGAGTCTCTTCCTATATTCACTATATTTTGAGTATAGTTGTAAGTAAGATCTTCAGAACCAGAAAGATCTCCTTCTTCGTTGTACTGAATATGAGTATCTTCCCCTCCAGCTGCATTTGATAGATCTAAATAATAATTTTTATATCCATCTTCGTCTTCTTCATATACTGGTATTGCATGACTTTTTGCGTGAGGTCCATGAATAGCCTCAGAATAACTTTGAATATTAACCTTCTGCACAGCAGGTGTCGATCCATCTGTTCCGCCTAAGTTTCCATGAGATAAATACCCCCTAACATGCTCTCCAGATGTAAGAGATATTTTAGAAGCATGACCATCAGCATGGTCTCCGTCGTGAACATGTCCAGCCACAAGAGGGTGAAACTCTCCCAGGGTATGAACGTGACCATACTCCCCGCCAAAAAGCGAGTTCATAACCTCAGCCGTTATAACTGTTACGGCCGAAGTATATCTTGTTAATTTTTTAGAACTATCTGTTGACATATTTTATTCCGAACTACGGCCCCACATTGAACTTGCCTAAATATAAAAGATTCTCTACAACTTCTGCTTTGGCCACAATACTTTCGCCAACATATTCACTGCTAGTACCATTGCCACCAATAGCTCCAGGATCTCCACTATTATTAACTAAATATATGCAGAACTTAGGAGGCCAAGACTTAAGCCCCGCAACAGTCTCCGGAGTAGGCCACTTACCAGAAGCGAAAAGACCACCGCCTGAACTGTAGCCATTAAGTGGAGTTGTTGCAGAGTTTGATGTAATATTCCACTCTGGAACAAATCCTAATGAAAAATCTGTTGCCGTTATCACACCTGGCGTAAATAACTTTAAAGTGCTACCATTAGTGCTTACAACATCTGAAAGCTGACCGCCATAGTCACCAGAGCCATCTGGCTGAAAAACAATATATCCATTATAAGTAAAGGATATCATATGATGAGCAGAGAATGGGGATACAGCTGTCTCTTCGGTAAAGCTTATGGACCCATGTATTCTAAAGCTATAACTAGCAGGAAACCTTGGTATAAAGCATCTGTCTTGAGCAATTGCAGTATCCCTTCCTCCATCTAAATAAGCTTTAGATTCAAAGTATGTTGATCCATTAGGCTTCCAAGAGGGGTTTATTTCAGAGGAATTATAATTCCAGCTTCCAAAAAATGTTAAATCTGAGCACTGAGCTGATCCAGGCTGGTCTCTGGTAGAATTATCTGGATATAACTGTGAGCCAAGAAGAACGTTCCATTTTGTTCCAGGAGCACTTTCTATAGATGCAACGGGAAAGCCTTGTGGAATAAATTTTTCCTGAGTGTGACCTCCAGATGCCATTGAATTCTGCCCGTATAAGTAGGCATAGCTTTCTTTGCCCGTAGCAGTGGCATTAACTGGGTCATCTAAAAGAATCTGGCCAGGAACAGCTTTGGTGTTCCATGGAACACCCGTCTCGTTAAAAGGGAAAAGGTGTGGTGCAATAAAGTTTGAGGACCCATTTATAATAGCAGAATGATGTCCCTTTACTATTAAATTTGAATAATGATACGGCAAAGTATCATATTCGGGAGTATCTTTTGACCCCGGCCTAATATCAACAAATGTTCCTCCGCCTAAAATCGAAGAACCATAACTAGATGATATGATGTTACTTTGGCCGCCGACAACTGTGCAGTAAAGGCTGTTATTTCCAAAAGAGCTTGACAGGGAGTTCGTGACAGAGTTTCTGAGGCCCCCCAAGACAGAGGAGGTTTGAACTCCAAACTCAGACTCTCCAATATGCTTTTGAGTATCAAACCAAGGAGATAAAGTATCTTCAGTGTGATAGGAGTGGTTTATGCCATTCATATAACCTCCCAGCACTAATGAGTTCATAACATTTGCTGAGGCTACTGCAGGGCCCATTAATATAGAGCTATACTCAGAGCCTACAATAAGATTGTTATGCATCTCCTGAGTTCCAGAGCCTCGATTCCCGGAAATCTCGCTACCAATACTTCCTATTAACTTGCAGTTAAAAATGGTAGTTTCCACTCCCCCGATTAAGCAAGAGCGTCCTTCAGATATAAAGTTTCCCTCTCCAGCCACCCCCGAAGCAGCCTTCGGCCCTCCAACTATATGATTGTTATAGCCCCCAAAAACACCAGAATAGTTGGATGGCTCTGACGGAAAAGTGGCTTTAGAAAGAAGAGAACTAAACTCTTCCCCGATAGATAAGTTTTCAGGAGAAACCTTACCATGGCCTATCAGTACCGAATTAGCGGAGGAAGAAATTGACGATTCGGTTCCGCCTAAAATTATAGATTTAGACCCACTAATAGAAGAGTTGTCACCTGCCGCAATAAAGTTAAAAGAGCCCGCAATGGCATTATCTCTACCTACGAGTACCGCCGAGTATTCTGAAGAATTGCCTATACTGTTTGATGTTCCTGCAGCTATTATTGCGTTATCAGTCTTTAATAAATTCTTTTGGCCTGAAAAAATGCTGCTAAAATTTCCTGTAACAGAATTTTCATTACCACCGGATACAGTTGAATATTCTCCATTTACAGTAGCGTTATGACCGCCTAATATGGTGGAATAATCTCCCTGAAGATTATGATCATCTCCTCCGCCAATAAAAGACTGTTCGCCCGCTATATTATTAGATTTTCCTCCGCTTATAGAAGAATAAGATCCGTCAATATTATTGTTACTTCCTCCAGCAATATTTGATGCAACAGAGGCTGCAAAAACATTGTTGGTATTCCCTCCAGCTACGTT
>MDTG01244980.1_pt1 | contig 12020 bp, 11 predicted proteins | sample 811421 | NCBI WGS metagenome assembly MDTG01 (sample SAMN05326645, study PRJNA326480) | marine metagenome | isolation source: seawater | place: Pacific Ocean: South East | collected 2011 | reverse complement strand
TCCGATGGTGCGTCTGCCTCGATTGTGATGGAAGCAAAGGTTGCGCAAAAGAAAGGGCTACAACCGCTTGGCCGTTACGTCGGTATGATGGCTGCTGGCTTGAAGCCAGACGAAATGGGTATTGGCCCAATCTACGCAGTGCCTAAATTACTCGAAGCACATGGCCTTACGGTTGACGATATTGGCCTTTGGGAATTCAACGAAGCGTTCGCCGTGCAGGTCCTGCATTCCGCACGTACCATTGGTATCCCTAACGAACTCATGAATGTTAACGGTGGCGCTATCTCAATTGGCCACCCCTACGGTATGTCGGGCGCGCGCATGGTTGGCCATGCCTTGATTGAGGGCAAGCGTCGCAGTGCAAAGTACGTTGTCTGCACCATGTGTGTGGGCGGTGGGATGGGTGCAGCTGGCCTGTTTGAGGTCCTCTGACAAAATTGAAACGTCGGTGTGGTTGGGATGCCAATCGCTCCGCTACTTGGAAGCTGTTTAAACTATAAAAACGCTAAAGTGTTCACCTTATCTGATACAAAGCGCTTAAAGAAAGAATCTGTTAATGACCCGTCCTTGGAACGCCAAACACCCCGAAGCCCACCTGCCTAAAGCCCTCCAAGGTTTGCGCATCCCTGCTGTGGGCTCGCCGCTATTTATCATCTCGGTTCCTGCACTGGTTATTGCGCAGTGTAAATCAGGCATAATTGGCTCTTTTCCTGCGCTTAACGCCCGCGAGGGTGAAGGCGAGCAACCGTTACTCGACAAATGGCTAACACAAATCAAAGAAGAACTTGATAACCACAATCAAGCGAACCCTGATACTCCAGCAGCGCCTTACGCAGTCAACCAAATTGTCCATCGTTCAAACAGTCGTTTAGAACGGGACATCGAGATCTGCGTAAAGCACGATGTGCCTGTCTGGATTACTTCCCTTGGCGCACGGGTTGAAGTGAATGAAGCCGCTCATTCCTGTGGTGGTATCGTTCTCCACGACATCATCAATAACTTTTTTGCCAAAAAAGCGATTGAAAAAGGTGCAGATGGCCTCATTGCTGTGGCCGCAGGTGCTGGGGGGCATGCAGGGCCGCAGTCGCCGTTTGCGCTCGTCCAAGAAATCCGAGAATGGTTCGAAGGTCCACTTTTGCTGTCAGGTTCCATTGCCACAGGTAAAGCTGTGCTAGCCGCGCAAGCAATGGGTGCTGATATGGGATACATCGGCTCGCCGTTTATAGCGACCGAAGAAGCCAATGCGGTCGAGGGCTATAAAGATGCCATAGTCGATGGCTCAGCCTCAGACATCGTTACATCAAGTTTGTTCACAGGTGTTTCAGGAAACTATCTGCGCCCATCGATCGAGGCTGCTGGCATGGACCCCGAGAACTTGCCATCTGCGGATAGCACTTCCATGAACTTTTCTGAAGGATCCTCCAAGCCAAAAGCATGGAAAGAAATCTGGGGTGCAGGTCAGGGCATTGGCGCGATCAAATCTGTCGAGCCTGCAGGCATAATGGTGGACCGTATCGCTACCGATTACCATGAAGCACTGGCGAAACTCTCCACCTAAATGGCCGAGCTTATAATCATACGCCATGGCCAAGCCTCTTTTGGGGCAGCAAACTATGACAAACTCTCTGACCTAGGCCACATCCAATCTGAACTGGTGGGCAAGGCCTTGGAAACACGTGGCTGGGTTCCAGATCGCGTAGTGATTGGTGGTCAAGAACGCCATCGCGAAACACTTGAGGGCATGGGCTACGCGAAGGGTGAAATCGAAGTAGATGAAGGCTTCAATGAATATGATTTCCACGACCTTCTGCGTGCCCGCTATAACGACAATGTGCCTGACCTTATTCTTGGGGACCGGAAGACCCACTTTCGCACCCTACGTGAGACTGTATTTGCTTGGCAGGCGGGAGACCTGCCAAATGTGACGGAAAGCTGGCTCGATTTTACATTTCGTGTAGAAAAGGCTTTAACCAAAGCCACCCGTGATGGGGCTAAGAAAATCCTCGTGGTCTCCTCAGGGGGAGTGATTGGCCAAATCACTGCAGTTATAGTTGGCGGCCCTGCCAAAATGATGATGAACTTAAATTTGCAGATAAAGAATACGGCAATTAACAAGTTTATTGTCTCAGGCACTAAACGGTTTTTGCACGAATTTAATTCAACCCCGCATCTCGATGTACCAGAAAACTCAGGCAAGCTGACCTATAGTTAGACATGTAAAAGTGGGATCTGGTATGTTTTAAACTAACCTGACTGGAATGGTTTGGATCGGGAAATTAGGTAAGTTAATTCAGTTGGCTGTGAAAGACGGGAAAAAATGTATATGACTGACGATACCCAAACACTTGACGCAGTGCGCGTGACTGAATACCTCTCAGATAAAATCGATGGGTTTAGCGGCCCAATTCAGGTTAAAAAATTCCAAGTTGGCCAGTCTAATCCTACCTTCCTCCTTGAAACGCCTGCAAAAAACTACGTCCTGCGTCGCAAACCCCCAGGTGTCCTTCTAAAATCGGCACACGCCGTGGACCGCGAATTTCGCGTGCAGTCTGCAATAGAAAACACAGAAGTCCCTGTCGCCAAAATGCACCATCTCTGTGAAGACGACGATGTGATTGGTACTATGTTTTATGTCATGGATGCGATTGATGGACGTAATCACACCTTGCCAACCATGCCCGATTTAGACAACTCCCGCCGTGGTGCAGTGATTGATGAAATGAACCGTGTCCTCGCAGCCTTACATGACGTGGACGTCGACGAAGTTGGCTTGTCAGATTTTGGTGCGCCGGGTAATTATTTTGAACGGCAAATCGGTCGTTGGAGTAAACAATATCGTGCCTCTGAGACCGTTGACGTACCAGCCATGAACGAACTTATGGAACGTCTTGTTGAGCAAATGCCCGACGATGACGGCCAGCGTACTCTTGTGCATGGCGATTATCGTATCGACAATATGATTTTCGAACATGACGGGCCAAAATGTCTAGCTGTCCTCGACTGGGAGCTTTCCACCACAGGCCATCCCTATGCTGACTTAGCCGCAGTTATCATGCAGTGGCAAATGCCTGCCAACAAAGAGGGCCGAGGTTTTGCAGGAGTGGATCGCGCAGAAATTGGCGTCCCAACGGACGATCAGTTCATCAAAGCTTATTGTGAGAGGCGCGGCATTGGTCCAATTGATAACTTTGGTTTCTATCTTGCGTTTAACTTTTTTCGAATGACAGGCATCATTCAGGGAGTGTTAAAGCGTGCCGTTGATGGAAATGCATCGAACCCCGAACGAGGCATTCAGATGGGTCAATACGTTCCCGTCTTTGCTAAGGCGGGCCTACAAGCATTGAATAAAGGGTAGGGGAGTGCGAAGCGCTTATCCATCTGGTGATATTGGAGAAAATAAAGATCGTAATTTTGTTACGGCTCTGGCACGCGGTCTCGACGTACTGCGTAGTTTTCGCCCCCATGAGACAATGCTTAGTAACGCTGAAATCGCAGCGCGCACCGGCTTGCCAAAACCCACCGTATCGCGCCTGCTCCACACTCTTTGCAAACTTGATTACCTGTCTTTTGATGAGACAACCGGTAATTATCGCCTGTCTGCTGGGGTCCTTTCGCTTGGCTTTGGTGTGATTTCAGGCATGGAAATCGCTGATCGTGCCAAGAATATCTTGTTGGATCTGCGCAGTGGCCCAAACAGTTATATTACTGCTGCTGTAGCACAAGCGCATTTGACGGAAGCGATTTATGTGGCGGTTGAACGCTCGCGTGAAGATATCTCGCTTGCAATGACAATAGGGGCACGCCTGCCACTGTTCTCTTCTGCTATCGGTCGTGCAATTCTTGTTGCTATGAGCCAAGATGAACTAGAAAAAGCCCTTTCTCATGGTGCACAACTCACGCCTAATAGTAGGGAAGCACATGAAGATAGCTACAAAAATGCTAAGGCTGAATTCGAATACCGCGGTTATTGTTCCAGCTTTGGGGATTGGCGTAAAGACGTGAACGGTATTGCCGTCCCAATAAAAGCTCATGACGGACGCATATTTGCGATCAATGTGGGCGGCCCTGCTGTAAATGTGAAACAGAAACAGCTTGAAACAGTCTATGCCCCGCTTCTTAAAGCTGCTGCTAAAAACCTGAGCCTACAACCATGATCGATGTTAAAGACCTTCTGGAAAACCCCTATGAATATCAAAAGCTCATTGGGTTTGAGGTTGTTGCGTGGACCCAAGACAACGCCAAACTCCAACTGCCTTTGGCTGACAAGCATGGGAACCGCTATGGTATCCCACATGGTGGTGTGCATGCAACTTTGCTTGACACTTGTATGGGCTTCGCGGGCTGTTACACAGGTGATCGTGAGGCAGCTCAGCTTGCCATGACCTTATCGCTTAACGTGCAATACCTATCTCGACCGAAAGGTAAGCTGCTCGTCGCAACTGGCTTAAAAACAGGCGGTGGTCGAAAAACCTTTTTCGCCGAAGGAAGCATTGCGGATGAAACGGGTGAACTAATAGCCAAAGGCACTGGAACGTTCCGATATCGAGATTGAATACGAGAGTGTTCTAAGTAGAGGGTCTTTAATTCGATAAAGGCGCCAATAAGTCACTTTCAGTTTTGAGTAAAGTTAACTGCGTGGTTGGTTTATCGCCCTAATTTGACGATCTCTCTCTTTAATCAAATCTGAAAAATGGCTAAGGAGTTTATGCTTCAAAATTTTTCCAGTTGCGGCGGCTGGATAAGCATCCACCATAAACACATGGCTGGGCACTTTGTAAGCCACTAACCGGCTCTTTAGCCAAGCCTTAAGCGTTTCTTCTGACACACCTCCAGTCACCTTGACAAATGCCAATATTTCTTCGTTTTCAGGTACTTGCCGTCCAATCACAGCGACTTGGTACACGGAGGGATGTTTAGATAACATCGCTTCAATTTCGGGAGGGTGCACATTAAAGCCGCTTCGAATAATTAATTCCTTTAGCCGTCCAACGACATGCAAACCGCCATCGGCATCGAATTTCCCGAGATCGCCTGTTCGAAAAAAATTATCCTTAGTCATGACCTCAGCGGTCTTCTCGGGTTCGCGATAATAACCGCGCATCACATTGTCACCACGCACTTGAATTTCGCCAATGTTATCATTGTTTGGCTCCCAAATGCGTACATCAATCCAGTCATAGGGCACACCCACGCTTACATCTTCGCGAGGATGATCATTGTGGGTGCTGGAAATCGATGGTGAAGTTTCTGTCATTCCGTAACCATTATTAAGGGGCAAGCCAAAGACCTTCTCTACCCGTTCCTTTAGGCCTGGATCGAGTGGCGCCCCACCCGTCACTAAATTTACTAATTGTGGCGCGTTTAAATTCTCACTAGCCTCATCAAGATGCTGCATGATTGCTGCAAACATTTGTGGTACAGCAGGAAAGCGGGTAGCACCGCTACGAAGTATCGATAGAACCTTTGGAACCTCGAAACGCGGCACGAACTCTAACGAAGCCCCTGCAATCATGGCAGGCAAGAACACTGAACTAAGTGCGTAGATATGTGTGCCAGGCAACACACCGACCACGCGGTCTTGAGGGCCCAGGCGGTTGAATTGAGCTGAATACCTAGAACAAAATAGCAAGTTTTTGTGCGTAAGCATGACACCTTTAGGCGCGCTTGTTGTTCCTGTGGTATAAAGTAAGACAGCCACTTGATTTGAATCGGCGTCTACGGGTTCAACATCTACATCTGCGGCTGTTGTAGCCCACACTGCCCCACTCGCTATTTGACCAATCTTTTTTGCGCCCATCCGCTCGGCATGGTCACGTGCGGGTGGAGACACGTCATGTGTATATATCACACAGCGGGGCGTCGCATGTTCTTCAATCGCTGATATTTCATCTGCTGACTGCCGGGCGTTCACCAAAATCAGCCAGGCATTCAATTCACTGGCCGCAAACACCATGGCTGCAAAAAACACTGAATTCTCTGAAACTAAAACCAAGCGATCCCCACCGCGCACTCCGTGTTGTTTCAAGATGGTCGCTAGCGCTGCAGTTTCCAATAATAGCTCACCATAGGTGACCTCTGTCTTGTCATGATCAATTAAAGCCAAGGCATTTGGTGGTTTTCCGTTTAAAATCTTGTGTAAGCGATCCATCGTGCTTCCTCTAAGGCGTTGAGCAATTTCTTTTACTAAGTTGTTAAACAAAATTCTTAAGAGCGAAAGGCTACAAGTTTGAGCAAAATTGCTTAAAGTTTTACCATATGAAATTATGACCTTACGTCACAAAACGCCGGGCCCTTGACTTATAACCTCAGTGTGCGACCTTCCTCGCCTGGGCTGCAACAAAAGCTGTTCAGATTCAATTCTGGGAGGAATATTTATGCTTAAAAAAACAAAACTCGGCATTGCCGTCACACTTGCTGCTACGCTATCGGCGTCTGTTGCTTTCGCAGAGAACATTAAGATTGCTTTTGTTGACCCATTATCTGGTCCGTTTGCGACAACAGGGACAAACGGTGCTGCAGAGTGGACTTATGCGGCTGACGTTCTTGTAAACGCCAAGGGCGGTGTTCTTGGTGGTAAAAACCTGGAAATTGTCACATTCGATAACAAAATGTCCGGCAAAGAATCTTTGATTCAAGTGCAGGTCGCGATAGACCAAGGTATACGGTTCATTGCACAAGGCAACTCTTCTGGGATTGCTGCCGCGATCACTGACGCCGTAAATAAGCATAATCGCCGTAATCCGGACGACCGCGTACTGTTCCTCAACTATTCGGCGGTTGATCCAGCACTGACCAACGAAAAATGTAACTTCTGGCATTTCCGCTTTGATGCCAACGCTGATATAAAAATGGATGCGCTCACAGATGTGATGGCCGCTCGCGATGACCTAAGCAAAGTATATTTGATTGGTCAGGACTATTCTTTCGGTAAAGCAGTTGCAGCCGCGGCGGTACGTGACATTACAAACAAGCGCCCAGATGTTGAAATAGTCGGCAACGAATTGCACCCAATTGGCAAAGTGAAAGATTTCACACCTTACGCGCGTAAAATTGTAGCTTCGGGCGCAGATTCTGTAATTACAGGCAACTGGGGTTCGGATATGGTTGGGCTCGGTAAGGCAATTATTGAGGCTGGGTTTGAAGGACAAATTTACACATATTATGCAGCTTCAAATGGGATTACTCGTACTTTCGGCGAGGCAGGTAAAGGCCATCTGAACCTCGTACATGAAGGTCAATTGAACCCGCCAGTATCTGATCGTGCATCTGCATATATTGACGGCTTTGAAGCTAAGTACCCAGACCATGACATTTCTCAAGCTCGGATTGCAAATGCAGTTGAAATGCTTGCGAAAGCGATAGATGCAGCTGGCACAGCCGATGACGTGGTAAAGGTGGCTTACGCACTTGAGGGTATGGAGCACGATAGTATTTGGGGCGGTAAGGTATTTATGCGTCCTCAGGATCACCAGGCGATTCAGGATGTTCATGTTGGTGCGCATACAGATGAAAACATTCGTCACCCGTTGGATAACTCCGCTTATGGGTTGATGGACAATGTTAAGGTCGAAATGGCAGCGATGGATAGCTCAACAACTTGTGAAATGAAGCGCCCTTAACCGCATTCACTCCCTTTTTTGCCGCGCGCTCTGGCGTGCGGCAAATTTTCTTTTCTAATCCTACTAACTTGTTCTTCCGAGGGGTTTCGGCATGGACCTAATTTTGGTGAATCTAATCGACGGATTGGTGTTTGGCCTCCTGCTTTTTATGTTATCGAGCGGCCTGACTTTAATCTTTTCCATGATGGGCGTTTTGAATTTCGCCCACGCTAGTTTCTATATGCTTGGCGCTTATTTCGGATATCAGCTCTCCACCGTTCTTGGTATCGGCTTCATTGGTGGCTTGATAGTTGCCCCAATCATTGTTGGTATCGGTGGAGCTTTGATCGAACGTTATGGTCTACGCCAAGTCCATCAATACGGTCACGTGCCTGAACTGATCTTTACTTTTGGTCTTGCGCTTTTGATCCAAGAAGTAGTCAAATTATTTTGGGGTCAAAATCAAATTCCCTATTTCGAGCCAGCATACCTTGATTTTGCGCTCTTCTCTATCGGAGTTAATGCGATTAAGGCTTATAAGGTATTCATGATTTTTACTTCGTTGGCTATCTTTGGGGGTCTTCTCTTCATCCTTACAAAGACGCGCATTGGCATGATAATTCAAGCAGCGCTGAGCTACCCAAAAACGGTGGAGGCGCTGGGTCACAACGTACCCTTTATTTTTATGGGAGTTTTTGGCGTCGGTACGGCCCTTGCTGGTGTAGCTGGTGTGATTGCCGGCCCTGCACTTGGCACATTCCCGGGGATGGCTTTTACGCTTGGCTCGATAGTATTTGTCACTATTGTTGTGGGTGGTCTTGGTTCTCTTTGGGGAGCGCTGCTTGCCTCGTTGCTGATCGGCTGGCTTACCACATTTGCGGCGTCTTACAATGTACGCATGGAAGACATCCTGAGCAGTCTCGGCATGACCAAGCCTGAGGTGATGTCCGATAGTATGCTCCAAGATCTTTGGACGCTGACATTGCCGCAAATTGGCCCAATTCTTCCTTACCTTTTGATGGTGCTGATCCTTGTGTTTCGCCCACAAGGTCTTCTCGGAAAGCGTGAAGCATGAGCACTGCAAGCACAACAACAAGCGCATACAGCAAAATTTCTATCGGCACACTTATGCCTTGGATCCTCTCTGCGTTCGTACTCTTAGTTCTGCCCATGTTGATGGGGTCTAAGGGCCAGTTGACGATTATGTCGCAAATGTCGATTATGGTGGTCTTTGCACTCGCTTACAACATGCTGCTTGGGCAGGGCGGTATGCTCTCATTTGGTCATGCTGTCTATATGGGTATGGGATCTTTTCTCTGCCTTCATGTAATGAATGCCAGCTATTTTGGATCCATTCCACTGCCAGTCTTGCCGCTGATTGGCGGTTTGTTTGGCCTTGGCATAGCAATGGTTATAGGCAGCTTTTCGACCCGTTCAGCTGGTACTATTTTCGCCATGATCTCTCTCGGGATCGGTGAGTTGATGGCCGCCTGTGTCCTAATCATCGTTGTATTTTTTGGTGGTGAAGAAGGTATATCTGGTTACCGAGACGAGGGTTTGCCTTTCTATGGCCTAGAATTTATTAGCCACATAGAAGTTTTCTACCTGATTGCCTTTTGGTTATTTGTCTCAGCTGCACTTATGTTCTTGTTCTCACGCACGCCCGTAGGTCGGATGGCCAATGCTGTTCGAGACAATCCGGAGCGGGCCCAATTCTTGGGATACTCTGCCCGCTGGGTGCGCTTCGTTTCCTTCTCTGCGTCTGGCTTCTTTTGCGGTATCGCGGGTGGATTATCTGCGATCTTGTTTGAGATTGCCACTGAGTCGGATCTTAACGTTACCGCCTCCGGTGTGATTTTGCTTATTGTGTTTCTGGGGGGCGTGGGGTTCTTCTGGGGACCGATTATAGGTGCCGTTGTCTTCATCCTTCTACAAACTGTTCTTGGGCTACAAACACACCTTTGGGAACTTTACGTAGGTGTGATCTTTGTGGGCATGGTTATGTACTTCCCTGGTGGTCTTGCGGGTATTATCATGTCCCATGCAGTTGCCATGTCGCTCGGAAAACTCAGACTGCTCGTCAGGCCATACTTAACCTGCGTCCTGCCTGCCATCATCGGTTCGCTTGGCTTATGCGGTTTGATTGAAATGATCTTTCACATGCGTGAAGCGCCCACTGGGGAAACTGAAATGACTCTGTTCTGGACGGCTATCGATACCCATCATATCTGGGCATGGTTAGTGTTTGGCGGCATCGCCGCTGGTGGCTTGCTGCTTGCCCGCCAACAGACTCCAATCCTTAAAGAGGCCTGGGATCAAGCAAATACGATCGATACACCCACGGGGGAGCCATCATGACACTTGCTCTTGAACTAGACGACTTACGCAAGTCCTTTGGTAGCGCCGAAATTATACGAGGTTTGAACCTGAAGGTTGAGAAAGGTGAACGCCACGCCATCATTGGGCCAAATGGGGCAGGCAAATCCACAATGTTCAATCTGATTACCGGTCGATACCCGCAGACGTCTGGTTATGTTCGGTTGCACGGCACTGATCTTTCTGGGCTGCAACCTTTCCAAATAAATCGTCTTGGGCTGTCACGCTCGTTCCAAATTACCAATATTTTTCCAAAGATGACAGTTTTTGAAAATGTCCGCTGTTCACTTTTATGGTCAATGGGATTCAAATATTCTTTTTGGAACTTGGTTTCGCGCAATCGGGCCCTCAATGAGGGCGCAGAAGAGATCTTAGAACAGATAAACCTTTCCGCGCGTCGTGACTTGCCAGCTGGCGTCCTGTCCTATGCGGAGCAGCGAGCGCTGGAAATTGGCATCACCATCGCTGGAGGTGCTGATGTGATCATGCTCGACGAACCCACTGCGGGTATGTCCAACACAGAAACTGATTATATCGTCAATCTGATTGAAAAGGTCACTGAGAACAAAACCTTAATTGTTGTGGAGCACGACATGGGTGTTGTGTTCGGCTTAGCCGATCGCATTTCGGTGTTGGTCTATGGCGAAATTATCGCTACAGGCACACCCGAAGCCGTACGCTCGGATCAAAAAGTACAAGAGGCTTACCTCGGTGCCGCTCTGGAGGATCATTAAATGTTAGAAGTCAAAGATCTTCATGCCTATTACGGTAAATCGCATATCCTTCAAGGTGTTAACATCAACGTGCAAGAAGGTGAGATCGTTGCGCTTCTTGGCCGAAATGGGGTTGGTCGCTCCACTACATGCAAAGCTATCATGGGTGAGGTGCCCCCCCATGGCTCTGTGATGTTTAAAGGGCAAGAATTGGCGGGTAAAAAAGCCTTTGAGATTGCGAATATTGGTCTCGGCTATGTGCCTGAAAATCGTGATATCTTTCCAGGTTTGACCACACGGCAAAACCTTATTTTAGGTATGAAGCCAGGTCAGAAAGATAACGATGGTCGCTGGTCCATGGAAAATATGTTCGACATGTTCGAAAATCTGCGCACCCGTGCTGATGTCGAAGCGTCTGTTCTTTCAGGCGGTGAACAGCAAATGTTGACCATGTGTCGAACGCTAATTGGTGATCCTGAGTTCATAATGATTGATGAACCGACTGAAGGCCTATCGCCGCAAATGACTCAAAAGGTGGCAGAGCTGCTTAAGGAAATTGCCAAGCGCAAGGTTGCAACGCTGCTGGTTGAGCAAAAACTCTCCATCGCCATGGATATTGCCGATCGTGTTTACGTGATGGGGCACGGGCAAGTGGTATTTGAAGGCACTCCTGCAGAACTTAAAGGCCGTGACGATGTACGTAAGGAATGGCTCGAGGTTTAAAAAGTTCGTTGGCTAGTTTGGTGGATGGGGACTACTCTCTAAGAACACTTAAGTTATTTTGATTAAAGTGAAAAAAGATGAAGAGTGGCTCTTTGTATAGTAGGGCAATTACTGTTCTGCGAATAGAACACTGTTTTTTAGCCCATAACGTTTATTATATTGGGTTCACACGATTTATGGATAAATTACGTTTTTACTCTTTACGATCCTCATTTTATTGAGTTATGGCGCCGATCCAATTGATCATCTCATCGAGGCTGTCTTTGCCAAAAAACGGCTCGTCGCCCACGAACATCGTCGGCGCGCCAAAGGTCCCACGATCGACTGCTGCTTGGGTGGTGGCGAATAGTCCCTTTTTGATATTATCTTGCTCTGCGCCTTCCATGATTTCTGCAGCGGGTAGTCCAGCATTTTCCAATGTGGTTTTAATGATTTCCGGATCGTCCATTTTTAAATTGTGCTGCCAGATCGCATCAAAAACAATATCCAGATATTGGCCGTAATAATCCTGATACTGCGCATAAAGTGCGCCACGCATCACCGAGGTAGTCATTACTGGGAAGTGCGAATTAAACTTAAAGGGAATGTCATATTTTTGGATAAACCTATG
>MDTG01133208.1_pt1 | contig 12020 bp, 10 predicted proteins | sample 811421 | NCBI WGS metagenome assembly MDTG01 (sample SAMN05326645, study PRJNA326480) | marine metagenome | isolation source: seawater | place: Pacific Ocean: South East | collected 2011 | reverse complement strand
GTAGATTCTTCAACAGTAGATTCTTCAACAGTAGATTCTTGAACAGCAGATTCTTGAACAGCAGATTCTTCAACAGCAGATTCTTGAACAGTAGATTCTTGAACAGTAGATTCTTGAACAGCAGATTCTTCAACTAATGATTCTTGGCCAGTAATTTCTTTTACAAATGATAATATTTCTTCGTTAACTAAATTTGTAATAATTGCTTTATTAACATCACTGTATCCCAAATTTTTTACTAAATTTTTGTTCAAGCAATTTTCTAAGACAATATAACTTACTTCTGATATAGAGCTTGATTTATTAAGCCTATTAACATTAGCAATTATTAAATTAGTATTTTCTGAAATAGAATTAACATCTTTAAATAATTCAACATTAACATTATCTATAAAAGATGCTACTTTTTGATAAACTTCAGTTAATTCATTTGCTTTATCCCAATTTTGAACAACTAATAATATTTTTGAATCTTTGTTATTAACTAATGATTGAATTATTGAAGTTAATAATGTTTTCTCTAATAGTGTATCAGAAAAATCATAGTTGACAAACATTTTTTTATTTGTTACTATTGAAGAATATATTTCTTTATCTACTTCTTCTATTTGAGTGTGTCCATTTGCATATAATCCAGCAAGAAGAGTATCAGTAATTTGTTCTACTTTAAATTCGTTTGATTGCACTGTATCCATATGATATTATTTATAAAATAAAATACTATTTTAAACTATTTTTTTTCTAAAATTATTTAATGATAAAGTTTTTTTTTAAAGACTATAATTTTATTAATTTAGAAATTTTAAACAATATAATAAAAAATGCTAATGAATCAGATAAGTTAGATTTACATATTGAACCAAAATATTTAGCTATGATTCATATGAAATATTGTGATTTTTGTGATAATGAAGAAGATGATGATACATATATAGAATCAATAAATTTTTACTATGGTTATCAAGTTTGCCCAAGTTGCACTAAAAAAAATATCGGTAAAACCTATATTAAAAAATGGTTTGCAGATAATAGTAGTTTACCTTGTAACAAATTTTTAAATTTTATAAAAGAAAACTATACTATATTAAATATTAATTTAAAAATACAACGCAGTTCTGGAATGTTTGAAGATGATTGGTATCTAGATTCGGAAGGTACAATAAAGTATGTTATAAAAGATGATGAATCTGAAGATATATTGTTTCCATTATACAAATCATTTGATAATCCAAGAAAAAGAGGTATCACTAAAACTGTTTATTTAAGTGAACTATGTAGATTTAATACTCAATTAAATGAATCGGATATAATTAAAAAATTCAAACTTGTTTTTGAAAAATTTAAATCAGAATAATATTTAAAAATATATTGTTATTTGTTATAAGGTATAAATTAACATTATTGATACCTCAATTACTTGTAAAAGCAGGAGTTTTCTATAAAGATAAAAGTTTTGAGAAATCTTAACGTACTGCTTCACAACCTGAGAAGGTTGGTCTGTCTATACAGGGATGTGAATAAATTATTAATTTATGACTACTGTATTATTTTTTTAGAGAGTTCCCATTGAGGAAAATAAATAATAAAATATTTATAAAAATATTTTATTATTAAAAAAAGATTAGGGATGTGATAAATTAAAAGCCTGAATAGTTTGACATGTCTCACAAATACCAACAACCCCATATGGTTGTTTAAAAAACATCTTATGATTATTTTTAATACATTCATTATTTAACCATTTTTCTAAATATATATTAATATATTCAGAAGGTACATCATTTGGTAAAGATTTGAATCCTTTAATGCTATTATTTAAATAGCTAGAAGGCTCAATAGTCCTACATAAAGGGCAGTTTCCTGTCCAATCGTGAATGCAATTTTTATGAAAATAATGATTGCATTTATATTTTCGACATATAGATGTTTCATCTATCATGTCATTCAAACATATACTACAAGTTTCTACAGGTAAATTCATAAAAATAGAAACATTTTTTAATTTATTAATAAATCAATTTTTAGATATTATGGAATAAATAAATTAGGAATAGCAAAGTAAGGATGAGTGTGATAAAAATATTTCATTTGATATTCAATAAATGGATATTTTTCTATAATTTTATTATATAATTCTTGTAATATTGTCATTTGATCTTCTAATTTTACACTTTCCTTATTTAATTTACTTGAAAGTTGATATATCATTGTAAATGTTAGATAAAATCCAGTTAAACACTCATCTTGTGATGATTTTGGATTAATTGTAAAAGCTATTGTATCTCCTATTGTTATTCGACCTTTACCAAATTTATTAATGTATATATTTTTACAAAAATCTAAAAGGTTTGTAATTGGTTTCCAATTGTTAATTTCAGCAATTTTTTTAAGAAGATTTTCCATTCCTAAAGAACCAAATGTTAAAATATCTTTCTTATGACCTAAATTATCTATTATTTCTTCAGAACTACTATTTAAACTATCAGAATGATCATTCTCTGAAACAATTTCATATTGATTTGAATTTTCTGCAGGTATAAATCTACTTGATGTTTCATCAATTACATCGTTTGATGAATTATCATAATAAGAAAATGAATTGGAACCATTATTTGATTTTTTCATATATTAAATGAAACATTACATATTGATATATATATTCAAATTTTTTATTCAATAAAATATAATATATAAATATATATTATATGATGAAAATTATATTAAATGGAACATCATCAAGTGGAAAAACATCAATCACTAAATTATTACCTAATAATGTAAAAAAAATATCAATGGATAGATTTATTGATAAAATATATTGTGAACACGATGTTAAACCACCCGAAAGTTTATATAAAAATAAATATTATACAGAAAAAGAAAGAGATAATATTTTTAAATATTATTTATGGAAGTATTATAAATCAGAAATAAAAAATTCAAAGAATTTTATTATCGATTTAGTTGAATTAGATGAAGACCAGGTTAGTTTAAAAAAATATCTATCAATAAAAAATGTGAAAAATGTTCTTTTGTACACTAATTTAAATAATTTAATTAGAAATATCGATAAAAGGAGAAAATATGAACCAAGAAATTTATTTGTATTTGAACAATTTACAAAAATATATACTTATACAGATAATGAAAATGAAGCTATTGATATTGTATGTCTCAAAGATTTTATTAAAAATTTAAAGAATATAAAATATTTATTTTCAAGTGAAAAAGAGTTAATAACATTTGCTAAAATAATATTCAAAAACTTAAATATTAAATATTTACAGACAAATAAAAACTATTATATCAAATCAATTTTTAAATATGATATTATATTAAATTCGACAAATAAATCATCAAAAAAATTAGTCAAGGAACTTTATACTCTATTTTAAATCTTTAAGGGTATAAATACAAAAAAAATGAAAAAAGATCTATAGAATTAAAATTACTATATATTATTAATGACTAGTGTTTCTTTGCAAACAAATTCAAATGATTTAAAACCAATAATCAAATGGGCTGGCGGGAAAAATAAAATTTTTGACCATTTTAAAATACTATACAAGTCTGCTAACCACAAGAGATATATAGATCTATTTTCTGGTTCATTATCATTACCTCTATTATTACAACCAAATAATGCCATTTTTAATGATATTAATTATTGGTTAATAAATTTATACCAGGTAATTAAAGATAATTTGCCAGAATTAAAAATTAAACTCAAAAAGTTAAACAATGTAAAATACAATTCCAGAGAAGAATTTAATATTATCAGAGATAAGTATAATAATTTGAAACATCAAGATGAGTTTACCGAATCAAAAAAGATAGAAATGGCTGCAATATTTATATATCTTAACAAGAGGTCATTTAATGGATTATATAGAGAGAATCAAGATGGAAACTATAATGTACCTTATAGACAATACAAATATTCTATATATAATCCAAATGAATTAGATGAGTTATCAAAGTATTTTAATAAAAATAAAATTAAATTTAAATCAAAAAGCTACAATAAATTTAAAATAAAAAAATTTAAAAAAGGTGATCTTGTTTATATTGATCCACCATATTATCCTTGTAGTAAAAGTAGTTTCACATCATATTGGAGAACACCTTTTTTAGTTGAAGAACAAGAAAAACTAGCTAAATATTGTAAAGAATTAGATGAGAAAGGTATTAAATTCATAGTATCAAATTCACCATGTGAAGAAGTTAAAGAATTATATAGTGATTTCAATATGAAAACTTTCTATATAGGTAGACAAATGAGGAGTGCAGAAGGTAAGTCTGATGTTTATCAAAAAAAGAATGAAGATAATGAGATTTTAATATGGAATTTTAATACTGATGATATTGAAGTTTGAATAAAATTGAAATTTATTTAAATAATTAATAAAGATATATTTATTATAATTCATGTCAAGTAAACAGGTATCTGTAAAATCAGTCCCAAAAAAATTAAATGTAAATAATTCACCATTAGTAAATAAAATAAATAATTGGGCATCTGGTAACTGGATTCCAAAATCAAAAGATGAAGAAGACAGATTTTTACTAGAGTCTAGTCATTTAATATCAAAAAATTGTACAAAAAATCCTGGTCAATTAGGAGAATGGGTTGTCAGACAAAAATTAAAAGAAATAAGTATTAATTTGGAGTCTAAAAAAGAAATACGTTGTCCATGGTTAATTGATCAAAAATGTATTGTTCCAGATATTATTCTTAAAAATAGTGTAATAGAAGTTAAGACTCTAAGATATTTTAATTGCAATGGTAAAAAGGGTAATCAAGGTTCTGGTTCAGAAAAAATAGATTCTATTTTTAGAAAATATTCTAATGTTTATAAAAATGAAGAGAGAAATACTATAATTATATTAGTAGCTGATCAGCAATTTGAAAAAAATGGTAAAATGTATCTTGAAGCATTTAATAACAAAAATTATAATAACAATTTAATGTTAGAAAAGGTTGTTCCATATTACAAGGATACTTTAAAATTTGACGTAATTAAATTTAATGATATTTCTAAGGAAAATTTAATTTTTCAAAATAAATAGTTTTTTTATCTAAGTTTAGTATAGATATGAAAGATAAAATTGACATTGACAGATTTATTAAAAAAGGAAATATGATTCCAGGTAATAAATTTGAAAAACGTCAAGAGAGAATAATAGAACAAAAAACTATAAATAGTAATGAAATATTTGTAGAACCTCAAAAAAATATTAATGTATTAGACAAGGTTGATATATTAGTATGTGGTGGAGGTCCGGCCGGATTATGTGCAGCTGTTTCTGCAAAAAGATGTAATCCAGAATTAAATGTATTGTTAATTGAACAAGATGAATTTCTAGGAGGAACAATTACTAGAACAGGTATGGAGAGTATTTCTTGGTATCAATATGGTAATGCAACTAAAACTCCTGGTTTAGCATTAGAGTTAGAAAAATTAGCATCTGAAATGAATGCTACAACGCAGTTTCCCTATAATGAAGCAAAGAATCTTGCAACTGAACCATTTAAATATGTTGCAGATGAATTTATGATAAAAAATAATGTTAGATTTTTATTAAATATTAAATGTGTTGATACAATTATTGAAGTTATTAATAAGAAAAATACAATCAAAGGTATAATAACTGAAAGCATTAGTGGTCGTCAAGCTATTTTTGCAAAAAGAATAATAGATTGTACAGGTAATGCCGATGTTGTTAATTTATCAAATGCAAGGTTTACTATTTTACCAGAGAATCAACGAATGGGAATAACACAAGTTTTTGCAGTAAAAAACGTAAATAATGAAAAATTTTTAAAATATACAGAACAAAAGAAAGCAACATATAAAGATTGGAGCAATCAATGGAAACAAGAAACATCTGGGAACGAAGATATTCTTAGAACACCTTATTTAGATTCAGAATTTGAAAACGCTGAAAAAGAAGGTATAATACCTAAAAATAGTAATATATGTGGTTCCTGGTCTACATTAACCGATGAAGGAGAATTATTAAATTTAAATTTAGTACATATGAAGGGTGTTGATGCTTTAGATGTTAAATCTATGTCAAAAGCATCTATATTAGGTAGAAAGAAAACATTAGATGCGATTACTGCAATGAAAAAAACAATACCAGGTTGTGAAAATATTAAACTTAGAAATTATTCAGGTTCTATTGGTATTAGAGATACAAGAAAAGTTTTAGGAAAATATAAATTTATAGGAAAAGACATTTTATCAAATAAAAAATTTAAAACATCAGTAGGTATTTGCCCAAGATTTATAGATGGTTACAATGTGTTATTATTACCAATAGAAGGTGAAACATTTGAATTTCCTTATGAAATTCTCCAATGTTTTGATGTTAATAATTTATTAGTTGCAGGAAGATGCGTTGCGGGAGATCATTTTACTCATGCTGCTATGAGAAATATGGTTTGTTGTTTTATAACTGGAGAATCTGCAGGAATTATAGCATCTACATCTTTAGCAAATAATAAATCAACAGATGATATTGATATTAAATCAATACATCAACAATTTGAAAAACAAAATGTTAAGTATAGATCAAAATTATAATTGAAATAGAAAAAATAATAAATAAATATTAGAAAATTGTAATAATCAGTAGAGATAAATTATTTAAAAGATATTTTATTAGAATTTAAGGAAAGAAAAAGAATCTTAGTAAATAATTTAAAAATAAATAGAATGTATTAATTAATGTTTAGAAGAACTTTAATTAATAATTTTCATAATTTATCAAAAAGATCATTTAGTTCAAATACTAATGCTAAATTAGAAATAAATGACAATTTAAAAACAAAAGGATTATTATTAGGAACAACTTTATTTTCATCAATACTTTTGTATAATAGTTTAAGTAATCAAAAAAAGAAAATAACTAAAATTTCAATCAAGGAGCTTAAAGAACTAGAGAATAAAAACTTTGAAAAAATAGATATTTTTGATGATAAATTAGTATTAATTAAGAAAAATCATACAGATGAATTTTATCAATTAAATGTACCTAATGGAGAATATTTTGAAAAACATATTCAAACTGAAGCTCCAATTTATTTTAATAATACTGTAAATTGGTCATCAATTATCGGTCCTATTATATCATTAGGTATATTCGGTACTGTTATATATATGATGACTAGAAATGTAGGTGGACTAAAGAATATAATGGAAGTAAGTAAGCCTTTAGATATGATAAATAAAGTTGAGGTAAAATTTAAAGATGTAATTGGTCAAAAAAATGCTAGAAGATCAGTTAAAGAATTTGTTGATATTATTAAGAATAAAGAAAAATATCAGGAACTTGGAGTAACTGTTCCTAAAGGAGCTTTACTTTCTGGCCCCCCAGGTACAGGTAAAACTTTAATAGCCAAAGCTATAGCAGGAGAAAGCGAACTACCATTTGTTAACATGACTGGTTCTGATTTTAATGCCATGTTTGTAGGAGTTGGTTCTACTAAAATAAGAAATCTATACAATATGGCAAAAAAAGCTGCAGAGGAACATGGAGGTTGTATAGTTTTTATTGATGAAATTGATGCTATAGGTCAAAAAAGAAGCTCTGCAAATACAATTGGTGGTAATTCAGAAAGAGAAAATACTTTGAACCAGTTACTTACTGAAATGGACGGATTTGATTCTAATAGAAATGTTATAACTTTTGCAGCTACAAATAGGCCTGAACTTTTAGACCCAGCTTTATTAAGACCAGGAAGATTTGATAGGAAAATTACTGTAGACTTACCTACATTAAATGATAGAAAAGACTTGTTTAATTATTACTTAAATAAATTGAAAATAGATAAATCAATTATTCCTACTATTAGTCAAATGTCTAGTAAACTCACTCCTGGATTTAGTGGGGCTGATATAGCAAATGTTGTTAATGAAGCAGGAATTATTTCAGTAAGAAATAAAAATTCAATAATTCAAGAACAAGATATTAAAGATGCGATCGATTATGTTATTTTAGGTGATGAAAAAGAAGATATTTTACTAGAAAAAGAAAAGAATATAGTATCATATCATGAAGCAGGACATGCATATCTATCTTACATATTACCACTAGTAGAAAATCCATTAAAAGTTAGTATTATTCCTAGAGAAAAAGGTATGTTAGGTTTTTCTCAATCTGAAATGTCAATTGAAAATCTAACAAGTAAAAAAAAGATGGAACAATTCTTAAATGTTTTAATGGCAGGTAGAGCTTCTGAAGAAATATTTTTTGAAGATATTACTAATGGTGCATCCAATGATATTGAAAAGGCAACACAATTAGCCAAACAATATGTAAAAACTTATGGTTTTAGTAAAGATAATCAATTTATGAATCAAACAGACAATAATCCATACAAATCTGAATCTAGTGATTTCATTAATAACTTGGCAGACAAAGAAATTATAGATTTTCTTAATTTTAAATATCAAGAAACATTAGAATTAATAAGAAATAATATGGAAAATATAACTTTAATTAAAGAATTATTATTAGAGAAGAAAACTATATATGTATCTGATTTAGAAAGAATAATAAATCAAGATAAGATTTATCTTGATTTTGTTCAAAATTAAAATAATTACTTTAGAAAAAAAATTATATAATAATTTAATGCAAGAAAAAAATATAGTAAAAGATGGTCTTGGTCATCTTGATAAATGTTTAACAAAATTATTTTTACCAACAATAGATTTATGGTATTGTATGGGAGTAACACCTAACATGTTGACAACTTTTGGTCTTGTTACTAGTATACTTAGTATTTATTACTTTTATAAAAATAAATATCAACAAGCAATTATATTCATAATACTAAGATGTTATTTTGATTATTCAGATGGTTTATTAGCAAGAAAACATAAATTAGTATCTAAATTTGGAGATTTATATGACCATATTGTAGACCTATTATTTGGTGGAGGAATATTTACAGTAATATTATTAAAGTCAAAAAATAAATTTTTACATTTATCTATATTAACACTATTTTATATATTATTTACTATTCATATGGGATGTATTGAAAAAGAATATAGTAAAGTTGATGATAAAAAAACATTTGTAAGTTATTTAAAAAATCTATCATTTAAACCTGAGTTAATGAAGTATTTTGATAATGGAGTTTTATATATTGTAATGATATGTATTATTATAAATATATGCAAACAAAATTAATTTTTTTTTTTTAATTTTTCTAATCTTACTTTTAAATTATGTAAACTTATTAAAAATATAATAAATTTATAATTTATTTCAACATTATTTTCCTTCATTTTATCAATTAGTACAAAGAAATTTCCATCTTTATATTTATTGTAAATTTTAGAAAATACGGCTAAAGATGTGCTTTTTTTTGTCATTTCATAATAAAATTTTTCTTTATTGTCTCCTTTAAAAATGTATTGCTTAAATATATTTCTTTGTTCATCAGAAATTTCACATACAATTCCAAAATCTATTAAACTAACAATAACATGATTCTTATCATTAAGTTTAAACATAAAATTACCTTCATGTAAATCACCATGCAAAAATTTAAAATGTATCATTTCACTAATTAAACAGAATAATAATGAATAACATTCTTCCTTTTTATCAGGATATTTACAAATAAATTCTGATAATTTGATTCCTTCAACATATTCCATCTTTATCATATTTTCATTATATTCATAAACTTTTGGTATTATTACATTATTAAAAACTATTGTTTTTTTCATTCTAATCATATTTTCAGCTTCTTTATCTAATTTCGCTTGTTTTAATAATATTTCTTTGTAATCATCTATTCCCTTTTCATCATATGGTAAATTCATTACTATATTTGCCATGTAACACATATTTTTGAATTGTTTAGTAGAACTTTCAATTTCATTTTCTATATCAGGTAAAACTTTTTTTATAACTTTATTTCTGTCCTCTTTATCAAAATAAACGTATGCAACAGAACCACACCCTACATCAAAATCAGCATTTTCTTTTTCATAATGTACTTTATCTAAAATTTCATTTAATTTATTTATTTCTTCTTCGGAAAATTCATCACCATATTTATAACTATTAATTAAAAAGATTTGAAGTAATTTAATAAAAATTGGTCCTTTTGATTTTACATACTCTTTAAATTGTGTAAAAAGTTCTAATCTTGATATTAAATTTAATTTATATTTTGATAAAACATAAAATATATAAATATCTTCAAACATTAATAAATGTTATCTTTTTTTTTTTAATTGGTGTTAAAATTTAAATTTTTTTTTAAAAGTTATTTTAATGTTACAAAAAACTATTAGAAATAAAATATTATTCTATGGTTCCGGATTACATAATAAAAATAAATCTATTTTAACATTAGTACCGGCTTTAGATGATAATGGTATTACCATTAATGGTATAAGAATTAATCCATTAAATGTAACAAATACTTCTGGTATGACAACTATTAAAAAATATAATATGATTGAACATTTAATGAGTGCTTTGTTTGCTTTAGGAATTGATAACTTAAATATATTATTAGAGGGCTCAAATGAATTACCAATTTTAGATGGTTGTAGTAGATTATATATTGATAAAATATTAGAAGTAGGTATTGTAAATTTAAAATCCAAAAAAAAAATAACAAATATCAAAAAGGAAATTGTTGTTAATTATAATGATTCATTTATAAAATTTATTCCATCAACAAATAATAATCTTTTCTTTAATTGTCAAGTTGATTTTCCTTACATTGGTTATCAAGAGTATTCCTGGAATAGTCAAGATTTTAATTATTATTATGATAATATATCTAATGCATTAACCTTTTTTTGGGATGATCAATTAGATGAAGTAAGAGAAAAAGGAGGTGCTAATGGGGTAACAAAAGATAATACTATTGTTTTAACAAATAATAATTATCATAAGTATAAAAATTATGAATTTGCAAGACATAAGCTTTTGGATTTAATCGGTGACCTAGCAACTTTAAATATTGTATTTTATGGTGAAATTATAGCTTATAAACCAGGGCATACTATTAATAATTTATTTATTAGAAGAATTCAAGAGGAAATTAATAAAAATATATATCAACAAGTTCCATTTATGAAATTACCCGAAATTAAAAATATAGATTTATTACAACAAGACATCAATAATATAATTGTTAAACAAAATTACATTGATAGTAACGTTATTAATAATTTTGAAAATAAATTAAAAAAATATTTGAATACAAATAATGTAATTGCAGTAAATTCTGGTACATCTGCAATAATAGTTTCGTTATTATCATTAGAACTGAATGATGAAGATGTAATTATTGTTCCAAGATTAACATTTTGGGCAACATACCAAGCAGCTAAATTATTAGGTAAAAAAGTAATTTTAGTTGATATTGATGATGATTATCAATTAAATATAAAACTTATCAAGAAACTATTTTCAAAAATAAAAATTAGGGTTATAATAACAGTTCATTTATATGGAATTATTAGTAATAATTATATGGAACTGAGAGATTTTTGCAATAATAATAATATTATCTTAATTGAAGACTCGAGTCAAGCTTTTGGAAGTAAAATTAATAATACCAATATATTGACTAATCCATATATTGCTTGTGTAAGTATGTATCCAACAAAAATTTACGGTAGCTGTGGAAATGCAGGATTTATTGTGACATCAGATAATAATTTAGCAAATAAAATGAGATCTTATAGAGATAATGGTAGGATAAATAACAGGTATCAACATTTTTATATTGGAGGTAATTTTGTAATGGATTCAATAAATGCTGTATATAATATTCATAAATTAAATTATATTGATAATATTTTAGATAAGACAAGTCTAAAGTTTGAGATATATTGTAGAGAACTTTCTAACTTAAAATATTTCAAATTACCTATTTTATATAATCAAGAACCAAATGGTTTTAATTTTACTATAAAATCATTAATTCCAAAGAAAAGAGATAAAATTATGTTGACCTTGAAAAATATTGG
>MDTG01056843.1_pt1 | contig 12020 bp, 12 predicted proteins | sample 811421 | NCBI WGS metagenome assembly MDTG01 (sample SAMN05326645, study PRJNA326480) | marine metagenome | isolation source: seawater | place: Pacific Ocean: South East | collected 2011 | reverse complement strand
CCAGTTCTTCATCTGCTTCGACGATGCCGAATTCCTCGACGGCCAGTACACCGTCTGGGGCCAGGTCGAGAGCGGCATGGAGCACGTCGACGCCCTGCCCAAGGGCGAGCCGCCGGCAAACCCAGGCAAGATCGTGAAGGCGAGCGTTTCGTAGCTTCGGTTCCTCCCCGTCCCGACAGGGATGGGGAGGGGGACCACCCGAAGGGTGGTGGAGGGGCAAGGTGAGCACATCGCGCCACAATTATGAACTGGCCCGGCGCCTCCGCCGCGACATGTCACTGCCCGAGCGCATTCTGTGGCGTCATTTGAAGGGCAAACCCTGCGGCCTGAAGTTCCGCAAACAGCATCCTGTCGGTGCTTATGTGATCGACTTTTACTGCGCCGCTGCAAAGCTGGGTATCGAAATCGACGGGATTGCCCATGACACCGGGACCCGTCCGGCGCGTGACTGTGAGAGGGATGCCGCGATGGCCGCAAGGGGTATCGCGCTGGTGCATATTCCGGCTGGCGAGGTGCTCTCGCGACCGGAGGAGGTGGCAGCTTCTATCCTGACCACTTGTCGAGAGCGTAGCTCCTGACCCCTCCACCGCGCTACGCGCGGTCCCCCTCCCCAGTGCTGCGCACCGGGGAGGCCTGTCTCACAGCCCCGCCTTGACCAGCCAGTCGTGGAACATGCGCACCGGGCGTTCTTCCAGCGCGCCCGGCTTGCATACGAACCAGTAGCTGTAGGGGCTGTCGACGTCCGCGTTGTAGAGATCGACCAGCCTCTCGTCGGCCGCGCGGCGGCGGTGGTCGTCGTGCATGATCGCGATGCCGAGCCCCTGCGCGGCGGCTTCCAGCATCAGCTGGCCCGAATCATAGTGGTCGATCGCGGCGGGCTCCAGATCGCTCAAGCCCAGCGCGTCCTTCCACGCGGTGAAGCTTTCGGGCAGGCCGTTGTGGATCAGGAAGGTCTGGCGCGAGAGCAGGCCGATATCGGGCTTGGTGCCCAGCGCTTCGGCCAGTTCGGCATTGGTGATCGCGTGGACCTTGTTCTCGTCCAGCCGTACGGCATGGAGCCCCGAGGCAGGCCCGCGCGAGAGGATGATCGCTGCATCGAGCACGTCGCCCACACGGTCTTCCAGATGGGGGCCGGTATCGATGTCGATATGCAGGATCGGGTGCAGCCGCCGCAACTCGCCGAGCCGCGGGAACAGGCGCTGGGTGCCGAACAGCGGCAGCACGCCGAGCCGCAGGCGTAGCAGCGAGGTGCTTTCGGACTGGCCTTCGACCGCGCGGGCCAGCGCCTCGAAATGCGGCAGCACGGCCTCGTGGAACGCCGCGCCCTCGTCGGTCAGCTGCATCGCCTGCCGGGCGCGGGTGAACAGCTTCTTGCCGATGAACTCTTCCAGCGTGGCGATACGCCGGCTGAGCGCCGAGGGGCTGAGGCCCAGCTGATTGGCCGCCGCGCGCGCCGAACCGAGGCGCACGGTGAACATGAAAGCTTCGAGAGAACGCAATGGTGGAAGGCGACGCTGGGGCATTGCGTGCGACTGTTACAGCATGCCGTGCCGCACAAAAGCGTTATTTTGGGTCAGGATGGCGTTGCGTAAAACGCACCCTATCTATTCTTCTTCGCCATCGCCGCCTGCATCGCCATGCGCATGCAGCCGCACGCGCTTGACGTGGGTTTCGTCGCCCTCGATCACTTCGATGGTCCAGCCGTTGGGATGTTCGACCCGCGCACCCACCTGCGGCACCTGTTCGGCGAGGATGAAGGTGAGGCCTCCCATGGTGTCGACCGATTCCTCTACCTCGGCCAGCGCCGGATCGATCCGCTTGGCGATATCGTCCAGCTCGGCGCGGGCGTCGATTTCCCACACGCCTTCTTCGAGCGGCTGGATCCACTCCTCGGGCGCCTCGTCGTGCTCGTCCTCGATCTCGCCGACGATTTCCTCGACCAGATCCTCGATCGTGATGATCCCGTCGGTCCCCGAAAATTCGTCGACCACGATGGCGAGGTGCGTGCGCTGCGTGCGCATGTCCGCCAGCACGTCGAGCGCGCCGCGGCTCTGCGGGACGTAGAGCGGCTGGCGCATCAGCGTGGTCCAGTCCGCCGGGGGCGGCTTGCCGTCGACCAGGTAGGGGAACACATCCTTGATGTGGATCATCCCGATCACCTCGTCGAGCTGTTCGCGATAGACCGGCAGGCGCGAATGGCCGTGTTCGGAGAACACCGCGAGCAGATCCTTCCACGTCGCGCCCGCTTCCACCGCGATGATCTCGCCGCGCGGGATCGCGACATCGTCCGCGTCGTGTTCGCTGAAATGGAGGAGGTTGCGAAGCATCTGGCGTTCCTCGGAAGAGAGGTCGCCATTGCCCGGCGGCTCGCTTCCGAAGGCATGATCGCCCTCGTGCTCGTCTATCGTCTCCTCGATCTGGCGGCGCAGGCTGCGTTCGCCGCGCTGCTGGTCGAAGAACCTGCGCATCGCGAGCCACAGCCCGCGTCTACTGTCCGCGTCTCCCGTGCCGGAAGATCGGTCGCTATCAGTGTCGGGCATGGCCCTGAAATGCTCTCCTGTGTTTCAAGCTCCGCAATATGGGTCCGCGATACCCAGTTTCGCAAGCGCCTTCACCTCCAGCGCCTCCATTTCCTCCGCATCTTCCGCCGAAATCTCGTGGTCGAGCCCGGCGAGGTGGAGCAGGCCATGGATCACGAGATGGGCGGCGTGGTCTTGTAGGGGACGGCCTTTCTCCGCCGCCTCGCGCGCGCAGGTCTCTTGCGCGAGCGCGATATCGCCGAGGAGGACGGGCGGGCCCTCGGGATCGAGCGCCAGCAGCTCCTCGCGTTCGAGCATGGGGAAGGAGAGCACGTTGGTCGGCTTGTCCTTGTCGCGCCAGCCCTGGTTGAGCGCGTGAACCTCTGCGTCCGTGGTGAACAGGAGGCTCGCTTCGAGCCGCGGATTGGCGAGTGCGGGCTCGACCGAGGCAGCCGCCCGTGCCGCCTCCCGCGCCAGCGCGGCCCAGTCGTGGTCGGGCCAGCCATCGACCTCTATCTCAAGCTGCACGCGCGCCTTCCTCTCTCCTGTGCCAGCCGGGGCCCCAAGCGACTCGACCGGGAACGAATGTTCTATATGAAGATTTCCATCCGACCCCGCATCCTCGCAGGCAAAGAAGGCACAGGACGACCTTGAACCTAGCCATCGCCCGTCTCGCAGGGATTTCTCCCAACCCCTATGTCCTGCTCGATACCGACCTGCGCCTGGTGTGGATGAACGATGCCTATCTGGCGGTCACCATGCGCAAGCGCGAGGATATCCTCAACCGGACGATGTTCGAGGCGTTCCCCGCCGACCCCGAATCGGAAAGCTACCGCCAGCTGAAGGATTCCTTCGATACGGTGCTGGAGACCGGCGAGGCGGACGAGATCGCCCTGATCCGATACGATATCGCCCGGCCCGACGGCAGCATGGAAACCCGCTACTGGAGCGCGACCCATACGCCGGTGAAGGACGACGAGGGGCGGCTGAAGTTCATCTTCCAGCACACGGTCGACGTCACCGAACTGCAGGAACTGCGCCAGCTGCGCGACGAAATGGGCGTGGTCCGCCGCGCCGGTGCGGTGCAGGCGCGCAACCGCGATCTCGAACGCGAAAGCCAGCGGCTGCTCGAATTCTTCCAGCAGGCACCTGGCTTCGTCGCGGTCCTCGCCGGGCCCGACCATGTGTTCCAGATGACCAACGCCGCCTATCTTGAGCTGGTGGGGCGCGGCGACATCCTCGGCCAGACGGTCGAGCAGGCATTGCCCGAGGTCGCGCGGCAGGGCTTCGTCGATGTTCTCGACCGGGTCTATGCCACGGGCGAGCCCTATTTCGGGCGGCGCGAGACGGTCGTGCTCGAAGCGCGCGAGCCCGATTCGACCACCCGCGTGCTCAACTTCATCTTCCAGCCGATCTTCGACAGCGAGGGTGCCGTCAGCGGGATCATCGTCCAGGGCTACGACGTGACCGAGGAGGTCGAGTACGAGGAACGCCAGGCGCTCCTGATCAACGAGCTCAACCACCGGGTGAAGAACACGCTTGCGGTGGTGCAGGGCCTCGCCCAGCAGACCTTCCGCGACGTCGCGGGAGCCGACGCCGCAATCGCCACCTACAAGGCCCGGCTGCAGGCGCTCGCCGCCGCGCACGGGTTGCTGACCGAATCGAGCTGGAGCCCGGCGCGGGTGCGCGACGTGCTGGCGCTGACGATCGAGGCCGCCTTCGGATCGTTCGAGGCGCGCGTGCGGCTGGAGGGGCCGGACTTCCTTCTTTCCCCCGAAGTCGCCCTCGCGCTGACGATGATCGTCCACGAGCTGACGACCAATGCGATCAAGTATGGCGCGCTGTCGAACGAGCGCGGGTGGGTCGATGTTTCATGGACGGTCGAGCCGCGCGAAGGCTGCGACCGGCTGACGCTGACCTGGCAGGAGAGCGGCGGGCCGAAGGTCGAGGAACCGACCCGCAAGGGGTTCGGCACCAAGCTTATTCAGAGCGGGATCACCTCGAAGCGCGGTACGAAGGTCGATCTGGATTACCGGCCCGAAGGGCTGACCTGCGTGCTCGAAGCCAATCTGGAGCCTGCGGAGCGCTGAGCGGCGGGCTGTTCGCGCGCTTCAGTCGAGCAGGAGCGCGAGGCTCACGCGGCCCGTGCCCGAACGCAGCAGGCCGATGGTCCGCGCGGCGGCGGTCGACAGGTCGATCACGCGGTTGCCGTGGAACGGCCCGCGATCGTTGATCCGCACGACGACGCTCTCGCCATTGCGCGGGTTGGTAACGCGCACCTTGCTGCCAAGCGGCAGGGTGCGGTGCGCGGCGGTGAGCTGCTCGGGATCGAACCGCTCGCCGCTGGCGGTGCGGTTGCCCGCCAGCTCGTTGCCGTAATAGCTCGCCTCGCCGTCGCCCACCGGGCTTTCGGAGACCGAGGGCGTCGGCGCGGGGGTGGCGGTCTGTGCGGGCTCGTAAGCGGCAAGGGGCTTGGCCTCGACGCTCGCCTTGCCCGTGCCGAGTGTCACCACATCGGGCGTGTCGCTCTCATGCGCGAAGGCCGCGCCGAGGGTGAGTGTGACTGCGCCCAGCCCGGCGAGACTCCCGGCGAGGATGCGCCGCTGCGACTTCAATCGCATGAAGGCGCGCAACCGCTCGCGGCGGCTTGGCATCGTATGGTCGGGATGGTCGTTGGCTGTGTATTCGCGTGTCCCCATACCCGATCAAGGGGCGGGGGAGGGGCCATGTTCCGCATGCCAGCGGAAACGCCACGATCTTGCGGAATAGGCCCCCACGCCGCAGGAATCATGCGGAAGGTTGAAAGAGCGTGAGGCGGCGTGCACGCCTCAGAAGGAGCGCGGCATCCCCAGCACATGCTCGCCGACATAGCTCAGGATCAGGTTCGAGCTGATCGGCGCGACCTGGTAGAGCCGCGTTTCGCGGAACTTGCGCTCGACATCATATTCCGCCGCGAAGCCGAAGCCGCCGAAGGTCTGCATGCAGGCATTGGCAGCCTTCCAGCTGCTTTCTGCGGCTAGGTGCTTGGCCATGTTGGCTTCGGCGCCGCAGGGCTGGCCCGCATCGAACAGGCGGCACGCTTCGTAACGCATCAGGTCCGCCGCGCGCACCTCCATATAGGCCTGCGCGATGGGGAACTGGACGCCCTGGTTCCGGCCGATGGGCCGGTCGAACACGACGCGCTCGCTGCCGTATTCCGCCGCCTTTTCGACGAACCAGTAGCCATCGCCGATGCATTCCGCCGCGATCAGCGCGCGTTCGGCGTTCAATCCGTCGAGGATGTAGCGGAAGCCCTTGCCCTCTTCTCCGATGAGCGAGGAGGCGGGCAGTTCGAGCCCATCGAAAAACACCTCGTTGGTCTCGTGGTTGACCATGTTGCGGATCGGGCGGATCTCCATCCCCTTGCCGATCGCGGTGTGCAGGTCGACGAGAAAGATCGAGAGCCCGTCGGACTTGCGCTTCACCTCGTCGCGCGGGGTGGTGCGCGCGAGCAGGATCATCAGGTCCGAATGCTGGATGCGGCTGATCCACACCTTCTGCCCCTCCACCACATAGGTGTCGCCCCTTCGCACCGCGCGCGTCTTTAGATCGGTGGTGTTGGTGCCGGTGGTCGGCTCGGTCACCGCCATGCTTTGCAAGCGCAGCGCGCCGCTGGCGATTTCGGGGAGGTAGCGGCGCTTCTGCTCATCGCTGCCGTGCCGCAGCAGCGTGTTCATGTTGTACATCTGCCCGTGGCACGCGCCCGAATTGCCGCCCGCCCGGTTGATCTCTTCCATGATGATGCTGGCCTCGGTCAGGCCGAGCCCCGCGCCGCCGTATCCTTCCGGGATCAGCGCGGCCATCCAGCCTTCCTTGGTCAGCGCCTCGACGAATTCTTCCGGATATTCGCGCGCATCGTCCTTCTCGCGGAAATAGGCATCGCCGAAGCCGCGCACCAGCGCGCGCACGGCGTCGCGGATTTCGGGATGGTCGGTGCGGGCGGCGGGGATGGGCATGGGAAGGGTCCTGCAATCGGGGCGCGGGTGCCCGCCTTAGCGGGAATTTCACGCCGGATGGAAGGCGCGAGTCGTCCCGCAACGCCCGTTCACGCAGGCTCGGGCCGTCGCTCGCCTCCACCGAACCGTCGCGATTCCGCAATATAATGCCCGGGCCGGGGGAACGCAGGCCCGCCCATCCGCATTGGCCGGCTTCCTATCGACGTTCGTCAGATCAAAACATGGGGGCTTCAACAGCCGGCGACCTGAGAAGGCTGCCGGCAGAAAGCTTGCGAACTCTCGAGGTTCGCGGGCGAAAGACGATGGAGTTTTCCGATTATGAAGATCAATCTCGCCTTTCCGAAGACCGTGATCCTGTGCGGCCTCGCCGCAGCGGCGGTTCCGGCCAGCCTCTCCGCCCAGCAACAATATCCCTATACCGCTACCGAAGCCCAGACCGATCTCACGGTGAATGGCACGCTGCCGGCCGACCTTTCCGAATTGCCGGAAGGGCCGGAGATCGAAGGCTTCATCTCGGCCCGCGATGGAGAGCGGATGCAGGTCACCACCGAAGACGGCGCGCAGACCGTCATGCTCGTGAGCCCGGCCACCGAGATCAAGGCCCGCGGGGGCTTCCTCGGCCTTGGTCGCACCTCGCTCGAATCCGACCAGCTGTACAATGGCGTGCCCGTTTCGGTGCGCACGGTGCAGTGGGGCGACCGCCTGATTGCCGAGCGCATCAGCATGAAGGACGACGATCTCGAAACCGCTGCGATGATCCAGCGCGGTACCGCGCAGAGCTTTGCCGAGCAGACTGCCGCGACCGAGGCGCTGCGCGGGCGCGTGGCCGATATCGACAATTACAACGTGAAGGGCACGACCAACGTCTATTTCGACACCGGCGAATACAAGCTGTCGGGTCAGGCGCAGGCCGAGCTGTGCAGCGCCGCCGCGCAGGCAGACCAGATGGACAACGCGCTGCTGCTGGTGGTCGGCTACACCGATTCGACCGGCAGCTACGAGATCAATCAGGAGCTGAGCGAAAAGCGCGCCGAGCGTGTGGTGAACTACCTGCAGCAGCAGTGCGGCTGGAAGCCCTATCGCATGCTGACGCCGACCGGCATGGCCACAGCCGATCCGGTGGCGGACAACAGCACGCCTCAGGGCAAGCAGCAGAACCGCCGCGTGGCGGTGAACATCCTCGTCAGCAAGGCTGTCGACGGAATGGGCGGCTGAGCCCGAAGATACAGGGGGGCGGGCTGCAAGGTCCGCCCCCTTTTGTCTTCCTACTCCGTCATCCCCGCGAAGGCGGGGATACCGCTTTCCTTGAACCTCACAGAATATCCCCGAACCGGTCGAGCCAGTCCGGGTTCTGCTTCTCGATCAACCTGATCTTCCACTCGCGCCGCCATTTCTTCATCGCCTTCTCGCGCGCGATAGCGTCCTCGATCCGGTCATAGTGCTCCGCGTAGACAAGGCGGTGTAGCCTGTAGCGTTGCACGAAGTCCGAGCCGTCGCCGGTCCGGTGCTGGTGAGTTCGCGCAGCCAAATCCGCCGTGACGCCAGTATAGATCGTCCCGCGATAGCGGTCGGCCATCAGGTAGACCCAGCCGCCCTTCTGTCGCCCGTTCAAATAAGCGGGACCCCCGCCTTCGCGGGGGTGACGAGTATGGGGAGGGGGCGAAGCGAAGCTACTCCCCCGTGCCCTCATACGCATCGACGATCCGCCCGACGATCGGGTGGCGCACCACATCGGCGCTGGTGAAGCGGATCGTGCCGAAGCCTTCGACGCCTTCCAGCTTGTCGACCGCGTCGGCCAGCCCGCTCATGCGGTCGCCGCCGGGGATGTCGACCTGTCGGGGGTCGCCCGCGATCACCATCCGGCTGTTCTGGCCGAAGCGGGTGAGGAACATCTTCATCTGTTCGCGCGTGGTGTTCTGCGCCTCGTCGAGGATCACGAAAGCATCCGCCAGGGTACGCCCGCGCATGAAGGCGATGGGCGCGATCTCGATCACGCCGCTGGCTATGTGCCGCTCCACCTGTTCGGGCGGCATGCAATCGTACAGCGCATCGTAGAGCGGGCGCAGGAAGGGATCGACCTTCTCCTTCATGTCGCCGGGCAGGAAGCCGATCTTCTCGCCCGCTTCCACCGCCGGACGAGACAGGATCAGCCGCTGCACGCTGCCGGAGATCAGCTGGCTGACCGCCTGCGCCACCGCAAGATAGGTCTTGCCCGTGCCTGCGGGACCGAGCGCGAAGATGATGTCGTCGCGGCTGAGCGAGCGCATGTAGTGCGCCTGCACCGCGCTGCGCGGAACGATCGTCTTGCGCCGGGTGCGGATCATGATCGGCGGTGCGCCATCCTCGCCCGCCTGCTGAGCCTTGACGATTCCGTCGAGCGTGGGCTCGTTGGTCATGGCAATGATCGCCTCGATCGCACCCTCGTCCAGATCCTGCCCCAGCGCCAGCTTGTCGTACATCGCCTGGAGGACATCGCGCGCCCGGGCGACCGAATCCTCGGGCCCCTCGATCATCACCTTGTCGCCGCGCGCGGAGATGAACACGGACAGGCGGTTTTCCACCTGCACCAGATTGGCGTCGAACTGGCCGAACAGAGGCACCAGCAGCGACTGGTTCTCGAACTCCATGTCCACCTTGGCGCGGCGATGTTCGCGCTGCGGGTGCGGTGGCGGGGAGAGCGGCGGCCCTCCGGCGCGGGTTGGTCTGCGGCCCATGCGTCTCCTTGGCGTGCGCGGGTGTGCGAGTCGCAAATGTAGGCTCCGGGGGAGGGGAGGCAAGCGTGAGGGGCCTTGCGCGCGGTGGAAAGTCACCGAAACGTCACGCCGCTGCCGCGCCCGGTACAATCCGCGACAGAATATTTGCGTGGATGAACGAGGTCGAATGCCATCCGTTCATATAAGTGGGTTTATTTCTGAATGCGTGCTCGATGGCGGGCACACTTCAGGAGTGACCCACATGCGTAACGTAATGATGTTGGCGGTTGCCGCGGGGCTTGTTCTCCCGACCGCCGCAAGTGCCCAGCGCGGGCCCGAAGGCCGCCAGCAGGCGCGCGCGGAAGCTCGCGCCGAGGCCAGGGTAGATACCCGCAGCCCCGCGCAGATCGCGATGGACAACCGCATCGCCGCGCGCGAGGCCTATCAGCGCGAACAGCGCCGCGATGCCCGGCAGGACCGGCGCGACGACCGGCGCGATACGCGGGAGGATCGGCGCGAAGACCGGCGCGACTACCGCCAGGACCGGCGCGAGGATCGTGGCGACTATCGGCAGGACCGGCGTGAGGACCGCCGCGACTACCGGCAGGATCGCCGCCAGACCTATCGCGACTGGCGCGCCTACCGCCAGGCGGATCGCAACGCCTTCCGCCGGGGTGCCTATGTCGCGCCGCGCGGCCACTATTACCGGCCGGTGCGGGTGGGCAACATCCTGCGCGCAAACGTCTTCTGGGGCCAGCGCTACTGGATTGACCCCTACGACTACTACCTGCCGACGCCGCGCTACGGCTATCAGCGGTGGATCCGCTACGGCAACGACGTGCTGCTGATCGACACGCGCAACGGCCGCGTGCTGGTGGTGTACGACCGCTTCTTCTGGTGATCGCGCCCGCGTTTGCGGGCCGGTCATCCGGCACAGCAGCAGGCGCCCGGTTCCGGTGGGGGAGCCGGGCGCCGGCGCGTGCGTGCTCAGCTCCCGATCCCCAATGACATGACAATCGGGGGAAAGGACGGTAAAATGCCACCATGCGCAGACTTGCTTTCCTGTTGTTCGCCGCCGCTTCCTTCGCCCCTCCGGCGGAGGAGGAGCGTGGCCCGGAACTGCAGGCGGCGATGGCTTGGGTCGAGACGACCTACGGGCCGCTGGCTGCGGCACCGGAGAGGTTCGGCGAGGTCGATCTCGATGGCGACGGCTCGGTCGAAGTGCTCGCTTACGTCCGATCGCCGCAGACCTGCGGCAGCGGCGGTTGCACGCTGATGGTGTTCGATATGGTCGGAGGCGTACTCGCGCCGCTCGGACGCATCCCGGGCGCCCGCCTGCCGGTCAGCATCTATCCCGAGAAGACCGACGGGTTTCACGATCTCGGCGTGACGACCGCGGGTGGTGGCTACCGCCCTTCGGTCCGTCGCATACCCTTCGCCGGCGGTTCCTATCCGGGCAGCGCGTGGGGCGAGACGACCCGTGCGGAAAGGGCGCACGGCACCATCGTCATTCCCGCGCAGTAAGATCTGCGCGGGTCAGGCGAGAGCGGGCTGGCGCACCTCTCCGCGCAGCGAGTTCGGGCCCGCATCGGCCAGCGTGACCTGCACGAGATCGCCGATCTTTACGTTCTCGTCCTCGAAGAACACCGATTGCAGCCATGGCGATTTGCCCAGCCACTGGCCCGGCAGCTTGCCCTTGCGCTCGACCAGCACCTCGCAAGTGCGGCCCATGCTCGCGGTGTTGAAGGCGTGCTGGTCGCGGTTGAGGCGGTCCTGCAGGCGCGCGAGCCGGTCCTTCATCACGTCCGGCGCGATCTGCCCGTCCATGCCAGCGGCGGGCGTGCCGGGGCGGGGCGAATATTTGAAGCTGAACGCCTGCGCGTAGCGAACTTCATCGACGAGGCTCAGCGTATCCTCGAACTCGGCCTCGGTCTCTCCGGGAAAGCCGACGATGAAGTCGCCGCTGAGCGCAAGATCGGGGCGTGCTTCGCGAAAGCGTTCGAGCAGCTTCAGATAGGTCTCGACCGTGTGGCTGCGGTTCATCGCCTTGAGCACGCGGTTGTTGCCCGCCTGCACCGGCAGGTGGAGGTAGGGCATCAGCTTGTCGAGCTCGCCATGCGCGGCGATGATCTCTTCATCCATGTCCGCCGGGTGGCTGGTGGTGTAGCGGATGCGCGCGAGGCCATCGATCGCGGCGATGTCGCGGATCAGCCCCGCGAGACCGACTGCGTGGCCCCTGTCGTTCTCGCCGCTCCACGCGGAGACGTTCTGGCCGAGCAGCGTGATTTCCTTCGCGCCCGCTTCGACCAGCTTGCGCGCTTCGGTCACCAGATCGCTGTAAGGACGCGAGATTTCCGCGCCGCGCGTATAGGGCACCACGCAATAGGTGCAGAACTTGTCGCAACCTTCCTGCACGGTGAGGAAGGCGGTCGGGCCGATCCGCCGGCGTTCGGGCAACGCGGCGAACTTGGCGATTGCGGGCATATCGGTATCGGTCGCGCGTTCGCCCTGCACCGCGCGGTCCAGCATTTCGGGCAGGCGGTGGTAGGCCTGCGGGCCGACGACCATGCTCACCGCGGGCGAGCGTTTCATGATCTCCTCGCCCTCGGCCTGCGCGACGCAGCCCGCGACCGCGATCATCGGCGCCTTGTCCTGCGTCTTGCCCTTGGTCAGGCGGCCGATGTCCGAATAGACCTTCTCCGCTGCCTTCTCGCGGATGTGGCAGGTGTTGAGCACCACCAGATCGGCGTCCTCGCCCTCGGCCGCAGGCGCAATGCCCTGCGCATCGAGCATCTCGGCCATGCGTTCGCCGT
>MDTG01231982.1_pt1 | contig 12021 bp, 9 predicted proteins | sample 811421 | NCBI WGS metagenome assembly MDTG01 (sample SAMN05326645, study PRJNA326480) | marine metagenome | isolation source: seawater | place: Pacific Ocean: South East | collected 2011 | reverse complement strand
CAATTACTGGCTGATTAGTTATTACAACACTTAGTATTCCATTAGAATTGATTTTAGAGATTGCTTGACCAACACCATCAATAAGCTCAAATTTTTCATGGCTTGATAAATGATCTACTTCTTTATTAATAGTGCCATCTCTATCTATAAAAATAGCTATTTTTGGAATATTTTTTTTTAATAATAATACTTTTTTATTTTTTATATCATTTTCTACTTTTCTAAGACGATTTGGTGTACCCATATCTTTGATATACTCAGTAGAAATATATCCATATATTTTTTTTTTAGATTCTAACATGAATGGGAATAAATCTTTTGCAATATCAGTATTATCAGATGAAAAATTTAAATTTTTAAAAGAATCTTTATTGAAAATATAAAGTGCAGCATTTACTAAATTTTGGTGGAACTTATTGCCATGAGGGTATGAATGAATTTTATTAACTTGATAATCTGAATTAATTTCTACTAGGTCCGAGTCATAAGGATGGTCGTTAGGATGCAAGAAGATACTAACATCACCTTTTTTTTTTTGATGAAATTTCAAAAATGATCCTAAATCAATATCTAAAAAAGTGTCTCCATAAATAACTAAAAACTGTTCATTTAATTCATTTATAGCATCAAATAATGCCCCTGCAGTACCCTTTGGATTTTCTTCAATTATATACGAGATTTTTACACCAAATTTAGAACCATCACCAAAAAATTTTTTAATGACATCTTTTTTATGAGAGACTAATAATTTTATGTCCAATATTTGATTTTGAACACATAGTTCAATCAAATATTGAAGCAATGGCTTTCCAAGAATACTTACCATGGGTTTAGGTAAGTTATTGGATACTTCTTTTAGTCTTGTCCCCTTGCCCCCAGCAAGAATAACTGCTTGTATCATTTAGAATATTTTTTCTTGTAGAGCAACTTCTTTGATTGCTTTTTGTACAGCCTCTAAAGAGGATAATTTAGGAGACCAACCTAAGTTTTCTAATTTTTTAACAGAATAATAAAATTTTGGAACATCTCCTATCCATCCCCTATCAGTATTTTGATAGTTAATCTTTGCGTTTGGAGAAACAACCTTTGTTACTTCCTCAGCTATTTGTTTGACAGTTACTCCATCATCTAAAGCACCTAAATTGAAGTAATTGATACCATTACCGGTGTTATTGTTTATAAATATCATTCCCTCTATCAATTCATTTACATGTAAATAAGTTTTTGTTTGAGTGCCATTGCCTAAAACTTTGAGTATTGAACTATCTTTTTTTAATTTTCTTATTAAATCGAGAATTACTCCATGTGTTGCTGGAGTGCCAACTACATTGGGAAACCTGTAGATACAAACTTTTTTTAAAAAAGTTTCAAGTGCAGCACTTAAAAGTGCTTCAGATGCTATTTTCATTGCACCGTAGTTAGAAATTGGAAATAAAGGGCCTATGTCCTCATCGAGTTTTTTGTCAATAAATCCATAGATCGCAGAACTTGATGCAAAATTTATTTTTTCACAACCAATATCCTTCATAATCTTTATTAATGAAACTGTTGATAAAAAAGTATCATTTAAATCCACTTCAATACTTTTAATACCTGCTGGAATATCAGAATTTGCAGCCAAATGCCAAACCTCATCAATTTTAGGATCATTTCCTAGGATTTTTAAAACAGATTCAGTTTCATTAATATCCAAGTTATGAAAAGAAACTAATGACTCATCGATATTTTTTTTTGAACCTAAAGAAAGTTTATCAATAATTATAATTTCATTTCCATCTGACAATAACTTTTTCGTTAAGGCGCTGCCGATAAAACCAGCTCCACCAACTATCAATATCTTCATTTTCTATTCTTTTTCAAAACATTATTAAATTAAAGTACTTATGATACAAATAATTCATACTAAGTTAAATTATATTTATCTGATGTAATTTGCTTTAACTAATTTTTGAAACGACTTATTTGAGCTAAAAAGATCTTTATAAGTTCCTTGACCAATTATTTTTCCTTTATCAATAATGAATATTTTATTGCAATTAATTATTGTACTAAGACGATGAGTAATAAATATTGTGGTCAAATTTTTATTTAGAGTATTCAATGCCTCTACTAAAGATTTTTCAGTGATACTATCTAGGGCACTAGTGGATTCATCTAGTATCAAAATTTTTGGATTTCTGTATAATGCTCTCGCAATACCAATTCGCTGGCGCTGCCCTCCAGAGAGCCTAACTCCTCTCTCCCCAATAGTTGTTTCGTATTTTAGTGGTAATTCTTGAGTAATAAATTCATGTATATTGGCAATTTTAGCAACTTTCTCCATTTTTTGATAATTAATTTTATCTTTATCAACACCAAAAGCGATGTTGGCCGAAATAGTATTGTCTACTAGAAAAATATTTTGTGGAACAAAACCAATGTTTTCTTGCCATGATGCTAAATTATCTTTGTTCAAAATATTGTTATCAATTTCTAAAATTCCTTTTTCAGCATCTAAGAGGCCTAAAATGATATCAATTAAAGTGGATTTACCACTACCAGTGGCGCCAACTATAGCAATGGATGATTCTAATTTAATATCCATATTTATATCTTTCAAAACATACTCTGACGAACTAGGGTATTTGAAATAAATATTTTTTAAAGAAATAGAGTTGTCAATTTTTAAAAAGTTATCATCTCTATTATATTTAACTGAAATTAGATTTTTTAAGTCATAATTAAGTGAGTCTAGAGCCGGTTCAACGAAACGCAAAAGACTTAAACTCATGAAAATTCTCTGCAAAGAGGGCATTAAACGATATCCAGCAAATGCATATAAAGCAATTATAGGAAGAATTGAGAGGAAATTTCCTTTTTGAGACATAAAATAGAGTATAACTAATATCATGCCCCCAAATGCTATGCCTTCAATTGCGAACCTAGGTAACTGCCCTAAAATTTGAGATAGTGCAGTATTGCTTGCATGTATTTTGGATGATTTTGAAAATTTAACTGAGTACATTTTAATAATATTAAAAACCTTCAATTCTTTAAAGGCTCCAAAAGCCTCATCTACAATATTAAATCTTTCTTGATTAGATTTTATTCGCTCTTGACCAATATTCTTAAGCAATCGACGAGTGAAAAGGTATATTAAACCATAAGCAAAAGATAAAGAGATACATGAGGCAAATGCAAGTTTAGGGTCAACTAAAAATAGTAATATTAATATAACAACAACTACACAAAATTGAGTGATTAATTCCATCATTGGTTGTACACCATTATTAATTACTGTCTGAACTTCAGATAGAAGAGTCTTACTGATATCTGAACTATTGCGATATAAAAACCATACATATGGTTGATTTAAGTAACTAGAAAATAATCTTTTTCCGATAGAGGACTCAAGCATATAGATATATCTAAGTTGTAAAAAAGTAGTAACTGATTTAAAGAGGAGGGAAAGTAAAATGAAGAAGAAAACACAAAATCCTAGGAAGAATATAAATTGTTCCTTTTCTTTTACACCAAAATTTTTGGATATGTTATATACCTTATTTAAAATTATATTAGTTTCAATAATTTCAGAATTTCCCAATACTGTTATAAAAGGAAAAATAGATGCAATACCTATGACATCTAGTAAGGCCATTATCAAGATCATAAAAAAAAGAAATAATGCATATTTTTTTTCAGATATACTAAGTAAATAAATAATTTTTTTAAAAATTTGCATTTAATTTTCTATTTTCTTTAGTTTAATTAATCTCTAAGAATTTTTTATATCCTAGTCCAGTCTTTGCATATCAAATCTTTTGTTCTATTTTGTAAATAGTAGTCAGCAAACCATATTTTTGGAGCTATAATTAATTTATTAATATTTTTATTTAGCCAAGCACCCCACCAGCTAAAACTACTATTAGCTATAATATTATGGTTACATAAACTCATTAAGTGAATATCTTCATGGGGTATTCTGTTTAATTCATTTTCAACATAGATTGCGTTCTTTATATTTAGGTTTTTTTTTGTCCAAAGCATATCATCTGAAAATATAAAAAAATTTATGTTCTCAAAGTTCGCTTTCATTATTTCAATTGATTTAAGATAGTACTCTAAAGAACATACACCATGAGTACTTATATTATTTTTATTTAAATAATCACCTCTTCTTATATGTATAGAGCAGGAAATTTTACTCAAATTTATTTCTTTTTTAAGAAATTTAAGATAATCAGATTCTTTTTTTTGTATAATAAAACTGTCAAGTAAGGTATCACGAATATTAGCAAAATATTTTTCTGATTGAAAATTGCCAATGATATATACATTTTTATTGGGATGAAGTAAATTTTGATCAAAATATCCAAAATCTTCTTTTAAGATATTTTTATTAATAAAACCTAATTTATTTTTTAATTTTGGAAATAAACCATACACTCTAAATTTATTTATTTCTTGGTCGCTTGCACATTGAATATCAATTTTATATTTATCTAATTGAAATCCCCCGTGTAATTTAAATTTTTTAAAAGGTTTTGTATCTAACCTTATATCAAATCCTTTTTTTTGTAATGCCTTTGAATATGCATACTGAAACATTTGGTTACCAAGACCTCCAATTATCCTAACAATTATCAAAATTTAATTCTTTTATTTTTATAGGCATTTAAATTTTCTAAGCTGTTAATTTGAATCCATTGATAAGATCCACCTTGCCATAACCCAATTTCTATAACGTAGCATTTTAGATATTGCATAATCAAAGGGTGTGTAAAATCTTACCAGCTTGCTGAGTAATCATTGCAGTAATTGTGAAAGACATTTTTTGGAGTTTTTTAATATTAATGATATTACTATTAACTCTGGAATATTGACAGTATAGATTGTCAAAGAATGAAGCTTTTTCTATTTTTATAATATCTGTACCAAATAAATTAATTATTATTTTAATGATTCTTTTAATTTTATTAAACAACCTAATATCCTTTAAATTTATAATTGTCTTAAATGATACATCCTAAGTAAATAAATTCTTTTTCTTGTTAATATTATTTATTTTCTGATTGTTAATAAATCCACAAAATAATCTAAATATTTCTTTATAATACCTGAGCTTTTTCTTGCATCACCATTGGCATAAACTTCTTTTGGAAAATTATAATCTCTATATCTAAATACTTTTTCATATTCATTTATATATGTTCCAAATGATGAGTTTTTTTTAAGTATTTCATCGTATTGCATAATAATTTGACTTGAGATTTCTCTTGTCTTCCTGTTAATCTTTGTTGCTTTATCTAATTCCCTTATATAAATCATATCTTTATTTACTAATCCCCATAATTCGATATTTTGATTTATTGTTGGTGCAAAGTTTATATGGTCTTCTAGTACTATGAATTTTGGCTCATTGTCTGAAAGTAATGAAAAATTTTTTGTTTGGATAGTTCCTAGAATTTCTTGATAAGTTGGATATAAGTCAACTAATGAACACAATTTATCATTTTTAACCAAAGCCTCTTGCCCTTTTTGTCTATGCATCATAATTACATTTGTTCTATCTTCATTAAGCATATATGCCTTAGGTTCCAATTTTGCTTCAACTCTAAATTTAAAGCCATGATCTGAAAATATAAAAATATGGTCAAAATCATCTTTATTAAAATTTTTAAATATTACATCCCAAACACTTTTTGCAATGTTGTATGCTTTTTTTTCTCCAGATGCTGAGAAGCCAAAATCATCAAAAGCCCAATGATAGTCAACTATAGATAAAAATAAGAAATGATCTTTTTGTAATCTCAATTCAGAGAGATAATTATCCAAGTCAATATTTTTATTATGAAGATTCATCTCATTTATATGGCTTGGGTACATTCCAATTTCACGAACATTTGGCGGCACAAAGCAATCAACTTTAAATCCTTCTTTGATAAATAAATCAAATATAGTAGTGAACTCTTTATTTAGAAAATATCGTGGCCATTTCAATCTTGTATTGCAGCCATTTTTGTATGGATTTACTCCAGTATAGTATGAAGATAAACCTCTAGGCGAGTCCGGTCCTGGGGTAAAACAATTTGTGTAAATAGTTCCACCCATTTCTTTAAAAGCAATATCTAGTGGAGTATCTTTTTTAAGATTAGCATTAAAATTTGATAATCTATTTGCCCTTATCATATCTATAAAAATTGTTAATACCTTCATACGATATTCATCCAATTGAAACTTGCTAATGAGATCAATAAATACCTAATTAAATAGACACCAGCATCATTTAATAAATCCGATAAATAAATTAAATTTTTTCGCATATTAGATTAAATCTAAAATCAGCATTTCCATAGCTACTTACTGCGTGTGGAAAATATTTAAATTTATCCATACCAAGTGATTTCAAATATTTTTCAATTTCATTTTTTTCAAAAAACAAATGTTGTAAGCCCTCATAATCTTTTTCATAATCATCTGGGTTTTTATACATAGATTTTCTAAAAGAGTGATAATCTTTTTTACGCTTTGAGTCATTTAGGTCCATCAAAGCTAACTTTCCTCCTGCAACAATTCTTTCAGTATATTTTTTTAAAACTTTCTCTACATATTGATGACTTGGAAAGTATATAAACACTCCGTGTGATAGAATTAAGTCAAATTTAGTATTTTTAAAAGTTAATTCATTAGCCTCAGAAACAACAAAATGACCCCTTGGAATTTGTTTTTTTGCAATTTCTATCAAAGGTCTACTGAAGTCAATTCCAAAATAATTTGCCTTTACTATTTCATTACATGCGTAAAGAAACGCACCACAACCACATCCAATTTCTAGTACATTGCTGTCTTCATTAAATGTAACCCTATTGCAAAAATCACGAACCATAGTTCGCCAACTTTTTTCTCTATATGATGTTGCTCCAGTATCAAAACCATCAGCTTCTATTAAATCAGCCAAAGTTATTTTTGTTTTCAACTCTTTTACTATTTTTCTTTTATTCCAAATGTTTTTCCATTTTTTTTGAGAAATATTATTCATCTTTTATAGATTATTTTCTTTGCACAATTTTAATTTGCAATAAATGATTTGCTATCAAATTTGAATACCAATTTCAATAACTTTACTGTATTCATTAATGAAAATAAAAGTTGCTGAAATTTTTGCATTAAATTTCTTATACATTAATAATTATGATTGTTTTTATTTCCAAATTAAATAACTCTCTGCGAGGATTTTTAATTTTTAAAGCTATTATAAATGACCTTTGCAATACATTTGCTTAATAAAGCTAGTCATTGATAGCAAATAATTTTTGGGACTCAGTTGCATATCTAAATATGCTTTTATTTTTTTTTAAAACACAAATTAATTCCTTTGGTAAACATTCTGGCCAAACATCAACTATTAGTATAATTCGATTTTTATCAGATTTATGTACGACCTCATGTTCTACTGCGTCGTAAAAAGAAAATGCTTTTCCAGGCTCCCAAGAAATCCATTCAGAACCAATTCTAATTTTACTTTGACCTATTTCTGGAACCTCAATTGGAAAATGATATCTTTTTCTTAAAGCTGTTGAACCTGTGTGTGCCGCAATAGAAGAATAAGAGTCAAGGCTTGAAACAAACACAAAACCGAGATCTGTATTTATTTCTTGCTTGTCTAATAAGTTCGAAATGGTAGGGCAATTATCTAGAGTAGTTTTAATTGGTGTCCCATCTTTTTCATAAAAAGGAATAAAGTTCCATTGACCAGTTTCATTTGTCAGGTCATCACTATCTGGAAATTTTTTTAATAAACTAATTATATTCATTACTTCAGATTTTATTTCTTTAAAATTCTCGTTTAAATCGCTAATGAATGGGTCGCTGTATGAAATATCTTTATTAATTTTAGGATAGTCCCATATTAGATCTTTTTTATAATTATCAATTAGATATCTCTTTATACCGTGATTTAAAGCTATGGGATCAAAATCTTTTTTATTCACTGACTCTAATAATTTTTGCAAACCCAAACTGCTCGCATGCCAACTTAGTGTTTTGCCTTGGAAAACTAAGTCTTCAAGAGTTGGGTTTTCCGAAATTAATCGTTTTAATTCTTTATGTTGGTTTTCAAAAAATACTTTAATCATAATTATAAATTTATTTTATTTTAGTTTTATTCTAAGAAAAATTCATATTTAAACATTAATCATTTTTATTAAATTATAATTTAATTTAATATTTCTATCAAAGAATGAATATTCTCAAAAAATGAGTTATGTATATTTCCAAAAAAATTTATATATTTTTCCTTATTTTTTTCAGAAATGTCACCTACCTTTTCTAACTTAGAAATATAGCATCAATATAGCAAGCTGTGAGCTTTAGGAAACCAAACAATTGTAATAATTCATTTCTATCTTTTATAAAAAACTTTATTAAAGTCATTAAAATTATGAAATTCATGCTCAAAGAGCAAACCATTTTCACTTTTTCTAAGAACGTAGAAACCACCCTCTTCAAGTCTTAAAATAGAGCCTAGATCACTGTTTGGGCATTTTTGGTTTATGAACATTTTACAACTTATAACGCTATTATGTGCTGAGACTATAATATTTTTTCCTTCAATCTCTTCAAATTTTGAATAAAGGTTTTTCAAACTTTCAATTCGCTCATTCTCGTTTTCATTATATGGACCTCTGTGCACAAGAATTCTATATAATTCATCATATCCGCCAAAGGCTAACTCAGCTGTTTGGCGTGCCCTACAAGATACTGAAGAATAAACAGTGCCTATTGGAAGTCCAATAAATTTTAAACTTTCTCCGATTGCTTTTGCTTGTATTTTGCCTCTTTCATTCAAACAAACTGCTCCATTAAAGTAGTCATTTTCTGCGTAACGACTTTCATTAAATCCATTAACATGCAAATCGCTCTCCAATGCATCATACATTTGCACATCGATCCATTTATCACGTTCAGCGTGTCTAAAATGGAGAATGTAACCACCTTTCAATATTTCTTTTGCCCAGTAAACGTCTAAATCATCTATATCATATGATGAACTATTACTTAATCTTTCTGTAAGAAAACTCGATATTTTAAAACGTTTCTCCCAAATGTTTATAATTGACGAAAAAAAAACTATCAAAAGCAATAAAGATACAAAAATAACTGATAACTTATTTAATTTAAAATTTTTCAAAATATTAAATAGATAATATAGTGTAAATTAAAATTTCACAAAATTCAATTCATATCAAGTAATATTCGTTATGTATTATAAGTTTATTTTATTTTATCGTAATTCAAATACAATGATTATTACTTCATAACGCAATGTTCTGTTGTATTAAAAAATTTTTTTTTAGCTGCTTAATTTAAGATTTATTTTTCATAGCCAAAACCCAAATTTTAATTATTACTTTTATTAGGGAATAGATACATCAGTAAACTTCAAAAACAATGTACTCAATTGAAATTGAAAGTTTAAAATATATATAGAGCAATATAAGATAATTTTGATTTTAAAAAAATAAACAAGCAATCATTATTTATTTTTAGTAAAATTATAATTTAATTTAATATTTCTCTCAAAGAATGAATATTCTCAAATAATGAATCGTGGCTATTTCCCACAAATAAACCATTATGATGCATGTAATCTGCATTAATCAATTTATTGTGCACTTCATAAACAAAATATTTCATTACTTCATTTCTGACAAAATTGCCTGTTACGATAGGCCTACACCCAATATTATTTTTTTCAAGAATACCTACTAATTCTTTTTTGGTAATTTCAGATTCTGGTTTAATTATTATCGAGAAACCAAACCAGGAACTTTTTCCAATTTCTTTTTGAATTAATAAGTTTGGATGATTGGAGAATAAATTCATAAACAACCTCGCATTTTCCCTTCTTTGTTTTAAAAAATTTGGAAGTTTTTTAAGTTGAACCAAACCAACCGCACCACTCATTTCTATAGGTCTTACGTTATAACCAGGCAATACAAATCTAAAAGACTCATCGAACCAATCATTACTTTTATCAACAACATGATTTTTTTTTGGAAGTTCTCTTGTCCACCCGTGGGCCCTTAAGGAAAGAAGAATATGATAAAGTTCTTCGTTGTCTGTTGTTACTAATCCACCTTCCATAGTAGATATATGATGTGAGAAATAACTTGAAAAGGAACTCAAAATTCCAAAGGTACCTGCTTGTTTTCCTTTATACTCAGCACCAAGTGACTCACAATTATCCTCAAAAATGAAAATATTTTTATTTGAAATTAATTTATTAATTACATTAAAGTCATTAGGGTTGCCGAGTAAATTTACAACAACTATCATTCTTGTCTTATCTGAAATTGCTGACTCTAATTCAGATAAATCATAATTTAATGTATTAATATCAATATCTACAAATTTTAATTTTAATCCAAATTGCTGAAGAGGAAAATAAGTCGTAGACCACGAAACGGCTGGAACAATAACTTCATCTCCTATCCTAAGCATTGGGGATTTCGTGTAAAATAAAGCTGCAATAGAGATTAAATTAGCAGAGGATCCAGAATTAACCATGACGCTATATTTTCTGTTAATATAAATAGAAAATTCCTCTTCAAATTTTTTGACATATTTACCCATGGTATAGGAATTACTTTTTATGACAGATTTTATAGCATCGACTTCTTCATTGTCCCAGCTATCTGTTGCTAAAGGATATTCTTTCAATTTAACTCATTTTTTAAAAAATAATTATAGGTTTTCTCTAAACCTAGTTTTAACGAAGTGCTATGACTCCAACCAAACTTTTTTAATTTATTATTATTTATTAATTTCTGTTGCATACCTACTGGCATCGATAAGTCATTCATAAAATTTTTTTTATAACCAACTACTTCAGCTATTTTTTTATAATATTCATTTATTGAATAATCAAACCCCAATCCTACATTTATATTTTGTGGCATTTTATTGAAATTACTTATTGCATAAAATACAAAATCTGCAAAATCTGATGCGAACATAAATTCTCTCCTGGCTGATCCATCACCCCAAATTTTTACGACATTCGTATTTTTTACTTTTGCATCATGAAGCCTCATCATTACAGAAGGTATCATATGAGAATGAGTTAAATCAAATTTATCATATTTTCCATAGAGATTGCAGGGTATGACCGTTTTATACAAGAAAGAATTATTTTCTATTGTTATGTATTCACACATTTTAGTAGTTACAATCTTTGACAAAGCGTAACCCTCATTTGTTGGCTCAAGTTCACCTTTCAATATTTGACTTTCATGTAATGGATTTTGTCCGTTTCTGGGATAAACACAAGAGCTACTAAAATTCATAAAGAGCTTTATATTATTTAATTTAGATGCAGATAAAATATTTATGCCCATTTGTGTGTTTTCATATAAAAATCTTAAAGGGTTTAAAATGTTTGAATTAATGCCCCCAACTACACCGGCAGCATGAATAATCATATCAGGTTTGTTTTTTTTTATATAATTGAAGACATCATTATAATGCAGAAGATTCAATTCTTTACTAGAAGGATTAAGTATTTCGTGTTCTTTAAATTTTCGGTGATCACATATATTTTTCCCAACCATTCCTGAAGATCCAGTTAAAAAAATTTTCATTTAATATACTTACTATTCTTTTATGATTTTTGTCTAATAGCCATTATTTTTTAAAAATAATTGACGCTTTACCTCTTTTAAATCCTCTCTTATCATCTCAGCACAAATTTCTTGCAAACTATATTTAGGTTTCCAACCTAATTGATCAGCTGCCTTTTTAGAGTCGCCAATGAGCTCATCAACTTCACAAGCCCTAAAATATCGTTTATCGACCCTTATAATCTCATCTCCAGGCTTAAGTGCTTTTGCATCTTCACCTAAGATTGATTCCACTATTCCTGTCTCATTTAGACCACTCCCCTCAAAGCGTATCTTGATACCTAATTCAGATGCGGCCGCAATTACAAACTCACGAACAGAATGTTGAACACCAGTTGAAATACAAAAATCATCTGGTTTT
>MDTG01209392.1_pt1 | contig 12021 bp, 6 predicted proteins | sample 811421 | NCBI WGS metagenome assembly MDTG01 (sample SAMN05326645, study PRJNA326480) | marine metagenome | isolation source: seawater | place: Pacific Ocean: South East | collected 2011 | reverse complement strand
TTCTCACACAATACCCCAAGCAATAAAACGCACCGGAACTGGGACTTAATTATGCAAAGCAGGCGTTCTGTGGGGGCTGTAATGTTCCTAGTGACACTGTTTATATTGCAAAGTGCGTCTCAACTAGCAATAAATGACTCTTCAAATGTTGAAATTGCTGAGGACATAAATCAAATTGAAAGAGTGTATTTTGAATTGCGAGATGATGTTTTTAGTGACGCGGTTGGAACGTATCATTATAATGAATTTTTAGAGGATAGATTGATTCAAGCAAATACCATAATTGGAACCTTTGATGAATATGGCCTTGAATTATCACGTCCAATTAGTGCCGAATGGCTACAGCCACGTGACGATTTAATACTGGTTTTAGCCTCTAATGATGTTAATTTAAAGGATGTTCGAATGCAAATTAATGAACTCGAGGGTTTGGTAATAAGAGAATATTTGCCACCATCAGGTTTGGTATTACAAGGCACACAATCAGCGTTAAACCAAGTTGCTAATCTTGATTCTATCGTTGCCGTTCACAATGTACCACTCGCATTAATTTTACAAGCAGAATTACAAGATATCTTGTTGTTGCAAGATAGCGAATCAGCATTGCTTGGAGAACGAATGAGAATAGAAGGATGGTTTGGTGAAAATGGTCCTGAACAAACCGTTTCCTTCAGTGATGAATCCAGTGAAGTTAAACAAGATATTGCTGATGTTGTAGATTTAGCCTTTGAGAACATAATTCAGTGGGATATTGGAAGATATGAAGGAGATCTTGCAAATACTGACATAATTAGTATCGCTCAACAACCGTCTGTGAGTGTAATTAGATTTAATCCAGTTTTTGAGATTCAAAATAATAATGCAAGAAGTCATATGAAAATAAATAATATGCAGACTTATTTTACTACAGACCTTGATGGTTCGGGTCAAATTGTTGCTGTTGCAGACTCTGGATTAGATGAAGACCATGGTGACTTTGGTACGCGAGTTGTCGCCAATAATGACGTAATTAATGACGGCTCAACAGCAGATAGATGGTCTGGTCATGGAACTCATGTTTCATGTACAGTACTAGGTGATGGATATAGAGGTGGTTATGCAGGCGTTGCTCCGGAGGCGCAATTGTATTTTCAAGCCATGGAAAACGATAATACTGGAAATTTTCAATCTCCATCTCTTAACAGTTTAATTAATTCTGCCTACAGTGCAGGTGCGCGAACTCATACCAATTCATGGGGTAATAGTGGCGGCTTTGGAGAATATTCTTCTGAGAGCAGAGATGCAGATGATCGCGCTAGCGATTATGATAGATACTATTCTGGTGGCGAAGGCTTGACAATACTGTTCGCAGCAGGTAATGATGGCCCAGATTCAGATACAGTTTCCCCTCCAGCAACTGCAAAGAATGTAATAACTGTTGGAATGCATCAAAATCGCTACCAAGGTGCACCAGATTACATTATGCAAGGATCCTCTAGAGGCCCTCTTGATGATGGGAGAATAAAGCCAGATGTTCTAGCGCCAGGTGGTTATGTCTGGTCTTGTCGTGCTCAAGAGGCGGCAGATACAGGCGGTGCTTCAGGGAGCTCAACTTGGTATCTTGAATATACGGGTACTTCAATGGCGACTCCTAATGCAGCGGGCGCTTCCGCAATGATACGAGAATATCTCGAGGAAATAGCCTTACGAGAATCACCCCAAGGTGCTCTTGTCAAGGCACTTCTAATCTTGGGGGCTGAAGATGTTGGAAGTCGAGACATTCCAAATAATGATGAAGGGTGGGGGCGAATAAATCTACGAAATTCACTTGCACCTCCTGAAGGGCAGGGCGTGTGGGTAGATGATCGGTCATTACTTTCAGCAACGGGGAATTCAAAATCTTATACATTCGATATAGATCAATCGGGAGACCAATTCAAAGCGGTTTTAGCATGGTCAGATGAAGCAGCATCTACTTGGTCTTCGACACAATTAGTCAATAACTTGAATCTCGAGGTCACCGACCCTAATGGGCTAACTTATTTGGGTAATGATTTTGCTAATGGGCGTTCAACTACAGGCGGTAATGCTGACACACTGAACAATGTCGAAGTGGTTTTAATCGATTCAGCAATTGTTGGAACATGGACAGTTGAAGTAATTGATGCCAATCATGGAGGAAGCAGAGGCCAACCATACTCCTTAGCGATAATGGGACATGGAATTAACGACCTTAAGCCAGATTTAGTTACAGTTGATGACGGATTTTTAATCGATATAGCGATTCCAAGCGTCGGTCAAGAAACCGAATTAGAGTGCGTAATTGAGAACACAGGAAATATCCGCTCAGATCCCTTTGATGTCACTTTAGAAGTCGATGGAGTAGAAATTAGTACTCAGTCAATGGAACTTGGCGGTGGAAGTCAACGAACATTAGTTTGGTCATGGACGCCACAAACAGCAGGCGCTAATACAGTTTCATTCATTATTGACAAAGATGATAATATTGTTGAAACGCTTGAGACAAATAACCGTCAAGACATAATTGTTAATGTATCTCAACCTGGTGTAGCAATTACTTCAACTCAACAAATTCAACAACTCCAAAATTCTGAACAAACCTCTACTACTTGGCAAATTAATTTACAAAATACTGGTTTACTAAGCACTAATGCATCAATAGTTGAATCAGCACTTACCTTTATCGAAGATGGTTCAGAATTGAATTGGTATGTGGGCTTGTCAGGCTCTCAATATCAATTACAAGGTAGTGAATCTGTAGGACTCACCGTTACAGTCGTGCATCCAAAATCTCCAGCACCTGGAACTTACAGAGTTGTTGTCATAGCAACCGATTTGGATAATTCAATAACAACTTCATTTGAATTAGATATGGTAGTTGGAGAAATACCGAACATAGGAATAGAATCAGATTATGATGTAATTCCTGTAAGTCCAATAGAAGCAACTTCTGTGCCATTATATCTGTTCAATTATGGTAATACTGAAATCGCTTACGATTTACAGGTTCAGCCGCCAAATGGCTGGGATGCTTATTTTGTTCAAGACTTCACTGAAAGCCAATTTGCTACGAGTTCTACAATACCAGTCAGCATGTCAGATACGATTGAAATGGTAATTGAACCACCTTCAATTATACCCAATTCAGGTTTGCAAACCTCAGTTACAATCAGTGTTAATTCAGTAACAGATCCTGTGGTGAATTGGATTATTGAATTGCCAATCGAGGTTGAAGCGGTAAAGTCTGTAGAGATAAGAACGGATACATCATTGGTTAATTTATTGCCAAATTCCGATTTAGTAACGGTTTTTAACATTGAAAATAAAGGCAATGTCGCAGTCAAATTGTTGCCGACATTTATCTTACCTCAAGGAGTTCAAATTATTAGTTCTCCAGGTGCAGTTGAGTTGGGAATAGGTCAATCAGAACTTTATCTTGTTACTTTCCAACTTTCAAATAATGCTAAGTCTGGACAATCAACATTACACTTTGATAATGGTTCAGATAGGTTTACATGGTCGGAAATCTTTGATATCCAAATATTCCCTCAACCAAGTTTACAATTCCAAAAAGTAGTTTTCCCAGGTGAGAAAGAGTATACTGCATCATTCTATGGTTCTGGATCTCATCCAGCAGGTGCAGAGATACAGTTTGTTTGGCAACTTACCAATGATGCCGATATTGCATGGCAGCCAGTTGTGACGCCAGTTAGTGACCCGCAATTATCTGTAACTTGTGATACGCCGATAATGATTGGTTACCAAGAGACGACCGAATTGTCTTGTACTGTATTCACTAGTTCACAGGCAGTTCCCTTTAGTGAGCCGAATTTTATATTGAGGTTTAGTGGTTCAGGTGCCGATTATTCAGAAACGTTTTCATTATACATTGGTGGATATGAAGCAGTTTCATGGTCTGGTTTGTCATCAAATACCTTCGTAGAAGGAGAAGCAAAAGAGATACAAGTTTTGGCTACTAATTCAGGAACATTACCATTTAATCATGTGATTTCTGGTTCTTCAAATCAAGGTTGGGATATTGAAGTGATTGGTGACGGCATAGTCGATTTGGAAGTTGGGGAATCTAATACAATCAAGTTGTTAGTTACTCCAACTTCAGATGGATTATCAGATATTACTTTGACGTTCAATACAGCAGAAAATGCAGATACTGCAACATATCTTTTCACTGCTAATGCAGAAAAACAAAGTTCTGAATCAGCTGCTTTCGGTCTACCTGTAACTCAAATCGGATTGATTGCAATTTTGATTATCGCGCTAATTGCTGCTGGAATACTAATTCTCAAACCCAAATCACCAAAGCAACATATGCCAATTATGCCGCTACCAGTCAATATATTGGCAAATCAACAAATCATCCCGGGGCAACCTCCAACCATCGTGCCACAAGTATCTGCCAAGCCAGTAAGTATGCCACCGCCCCAAGAAACAATTACCCCAGTACAACAAAAGCAGGCGCCAATTTGCTGGCAATGTCGCAGCCCAATTGTCGGCAAAGTGGTAGGCTGTCCAAAATGTGGTGCAAGGTATTGCGGCAATGATTCAGAAAGTTGTGAAATTTCGACTCTTGAATCATGTTTGAGTTGCCAATCTCCAGCCTCAACATTCATCAGTGAGTAGTTATTTTTCGCTAAAATAACCTAAACATGAAAGGATAGGCTTTTGATACTAAGTCGTTCACCCCTAAACATGGTCAACCGAGGCAGTAGTGCATCTCGTTCTAATCGAGCAGCATTTTTCCTTGTCAGTTTGATGTTAGTTTCAATGTTGCCAATGATAGCAACACCAGTATCTGCAGCCGCAAGTATCAACCTAAGTGTTAGCCCTAATTCGCAAACAGTTAATCCAGGCGATTCAGGCGAATATACAGTAATTGTACGAAACACAGGTGATGACCCAATTACAGTCAATTTACAAGCAAGCAATGAACCTGGTGAGGATTGTAATGGCTTCACCTCAGCCATTGGACAAATTCCTGGGCAGATAGATGCTGGCCAATCAGAAGAAACGACGATGAATGTTACAGTCGGACAAACTGTTGAAGCAGATACCGCTTGTGATACCACAGTTACTGCAACAATTACTGCGGTCATAGGTGCTCCAGCTGCAGAAATTCCAGAACCGTCAACTCAAACCGTTACCACGACAGCCGGAGATGGCTCTGGCGGTGCACTATGGGGTGTTGATCTTTATTTTGATAATGTCAAAGATAGAAACCAAAAGACGCTAACTTACACAGGTTCATCATCGGAAATTAGATACGAGATTACAGTTGAAAACACTGGACAACAAAATTCGACTACAGTTAACTTGACTTTAGTAGAACGAGATGATAGTGGATGTGGGAATTCAGGTGACCTAACTGCTGAGTTAAGTGATACTACTGTAACCTTAGATGCCGAAGATGAGGATGATGATGATGCAAACAAACAAGTTGTATATGTCGATGTTGAAGTGCCAGACGGCCAAGAAGCAGATGACTATTGTTGGGAAGTTACAGGTACGGTGACAACGCCAAATCCTACTGAAGAGATATCGGATACGGTTGATTTGGAACTTGAGGTTCCTGTACTCAAAGAGTGCTCTATGTCTCTGTCAAAGACAAGTATGAATCTAAACCCTGGGCAGGAGGGGACCTTCACTGCAACCCTAACCAATGACGGAAATAGTGATTGGTCAGTATCAATGGCGCGCACCGGCGAGCGAGCAAGTTGGGTTTCGTTTGATGGGCCATCTAGCGGCGTGTTGCCCTACGATGATGGTTCTGGGACGAAAACATTTGATTTGATTGTCGTGCCAGATGATTCGGAAAATGCCGGTTCATCTAATTCAATTACTATACAAGCAAAGGATGGCAATACTATGAAATGTAGTAAAGTGATTTCAATCATTGTTGGGCAATCATTCGGTGCTGAATTAAGTCTTACTACAAGTTCGTTAGGCCCTATCGAGCCTGGTGAAAATAGAACTTCTACCTTAACAGTTACCAACACAGGAAATGGCCAAGATAACTTGAGGATATCTGTTTCATCACCACCTTCTGGCTGGGGCGTTCAACTTGACCAATCAACTGTTACCGTTAATAGCAGACATGGATCTGGAAAATCAGCCAATGTCCAATATACTGTAACAGTCCCTCTAGACGCTCTTGCGACCGAAAGCATAGAGCTTACCTTCTCAGTATTGCCTGCAGGTGGCGGAGCAGCGTACCAAACAAAAATACTGACAGTTACTGTGAGTGAAACACACGGTATGGCTACAAGTTCGATAATTCCAGTTGATAATCAAGGATATATTTCGCAAACCGGCGATTATAATGACATTTTAGTGTTCCCAATTGAGGTTGAAAACCTAGGGAATAACGATGATGTGTTCCGCTTTTACACTAAACAACAACGACCTTCGTCAGGCGGAAATTGGGACATAACATTCACTGATTCTCAAGATAATCAACAAACTGAGTTTAATATTCCAGCGCGACAAACCGTGGTGATAAATGTCAATGTTTTAGTCCCTAATGTTGGAAATTACAACAATAATGATATCATCATCGAAGTAACTAATTTAGAACACTCTACCAACGCAGATGAGAATGACGATGGTTTGCCAGATAATAAAGCACAGTTTAGCATTAGAGCAATCAAGAATAATATTACTTATTCTATGGATGCAAGATTTGGCGAAGGTGAGTACAATTCAGTTACCATCGATAATAAAGCAGCCTCAGTAGTTTTGGCCCCTGAAGGCGTGATGACATTTGAGTTTTGGATAGAGAATGTCGGCACTCCACAGGTTGGCCCAGCAGGATTGCTAAGAGCTGATTTGGCAGTTATTGACATCAATGGTCTCGAAGGAATTGCGACTAGACAGATATTGGTTAACGGTGAGTTGTATGATGAAAGCGTTTCTATTACGACAAAGTATGCAATATTCAATTTAACTTCACAATCCTATATTCTCGCTGAAGACGGCCAACCATATGTTGCAGAATCAGAAGTAGGTGCAAATGCGTTAATGCTTAGTAAAAACATCAGTGTTTATGGTAACGAGGTCCGTAAGTTTAAGCAAAAAGTAACCGTGATTGTTGAAGTTAGTCCAACCGCACAAACCGGCGATGCAGGCATCCTTGAAGTGATTGTATTCAGCCAAGAAAATGCTGCTGATAGAACTTCAGGAAGGATTATTCTAAATCTAGAAGTACAAACCATCTATGATATTCAATTTAGTGAGGAAGTAGATTTGTACCATGAACTAGAATATCCTGACCGAAAGAGTATTCCTGTGACGATTGTCAATGATGGTAATACACGAACTGAATTCATAGTATATACGCCAGAAGGATTCCGTGGATGGTCTATCTTGTTAGAAGAAGATAATACCGAATGCAAAGATTTCGATGAAGATCTAAAGTGTACATTAGACACTGGGGCTTCGACGACAATCGAGGTAATTGTTAGGCCTCCTAATAATGCAGAAATCAAAGACAACTATACCTTCACTCTTTCCGTAGACCCAGTTGTAGACGGTGAGCCAATGAAAGTTGGAAGGGAAAACATCGAGATTTCCGTCCTCGGCCAACCAGATGAGGGCATTCTTGGTCTTGGACTTTCACAAGAAGAAATTGCTAGCGGAATATATTTCATCGTCGCCTTACTATTTATTGGACTGTTATATCGTGTTGGAAAACCAACGATTTCCCAACTATTTGGTAGGAAAAAGTAAATTGAATTTTTAGTGCGATAAATCAGCATATATCGGACTTTTTTCAATGGTGAGAGTGCTGAATAAAGACGTGGTTTAGGCCGGGTTCCAAACGGGAAAAAAAATCAAACATTTGGTAACCCTTATTGAGGGGTAATTATTGGAAGGTTTGCTAAGCGTACGCTTTGCACTGGGTGAATCAATGTCCGGACTAGAATCAGTGCCAAGTGCGTATCTCTCAATCGGCTTTCTAACCGTTGTTGGGATACTTATGCCGCTTACGAATTTCATCATTACTTGGGTGGTAAGGCCAAGAGTAGATCCAGCCCGCCCACACATCACTAAATCTTACCTTTTAGAAGGCTATGAAAGGGATCACAGTTTGTATCCCAGGAGGCTCACTACTTTCGAGTGTGGTAGCGAGCCAGTTGGAGAGGCCATGATTCAATTCCATTTCCAGTATTACTGGTATGCCATCATTTTCTTGGTTTTCGATGTTGCATTCATGTTCTTAGTTCTTGGCGGAATGGTTGCTTCAGACGCAACAGCCCAAGACTTAGCTGACAGCGCAAGAGATGGAGCAGTAGCCAAAGCCAAAGACGCACTACTCGTGTTATGTGGCTACTTTGCCATAATGTCACTTGGCGTGTGGTATGTATTTAGAAAAAGAGGCAGAATATACATTTGAGGTGAAATTATGGCAGATCCCGGAGAAAACTTTGCAGCATTTAACAGCCGCGCATTAGTTGAAATGGTTGGCGGAGTCACCGATGAAGCCCTCAAAGTAACCCGAATAAAACAATTCTTGAGCGTTCTTGCCGGGCGATTTTTCAATTGGGCCGGTAGAAAATCTCTGTTCACCTTGCACCTTGGTATCAAGTGCTGCGCGATTGAAATGGCTGCAGCGGCAACTCCAAGATTTGACGGCGATAGGTTCGGAGTTCTATTCCGTTCCTCGCCTAGGCAATCAGATGTATTATTGGTAAACGGACCAATCTCAAAGAAATTTGCAGATAAAATTGTTAGACTGTGGGAGCAGATGCCAGAGCCAAAATATTGTATTGCCATGGGCGAATGTGCAATTTCAGGCGGACCTTACTTCCAATCTTACAATATTTTAGAAGGTGTAGATACTGTGATTCCAGTTGACGTATACGTCCCAGGATGCCCTCCAAGGCCGGAGGCGTTAATCGATGGATTTGGTTTATTGCGAGAGAAGATTATCAGAATTGGTGGTGCGCCAAGTTCTGGCAGAGATTCTGAAAAGCCAATTATTGTAGGTGATGAGTAATGGGTATGACTATCACTCTAGAACAAAATGCAGCAGCAGTTACCGAATGCGCAGATGCAATCAATGATCGATTTAGTGGTAGCGGAATTAACGCTGACATCATTCAACATTCAAATGCCAAAAAATCCTCATTTGTTAGAATAATTGCTCCGCCACAACACTGGCAAGCACTTGCAAAGTGGATGAAGTTCGAATTAGGAGTGAATTATTGCTCAATGATTACCGGCACCCATTTCCCCGAGGGCGGAGACGAGAGGGGCTGGGAAGTAGTCTATCATCTACTACGCCAACCAGTCGTCAATCAAGTTCCAAACACCAACACAGTATTTGTTGCCGAAAAAATGCTTGGCTCTCAAATACCAGTTGAATTTGAGATAATTATCAGCCTGCCAAATAACGATATTCCCTCCATACCAACGGTTCAGCATGTTTGGAATGGTGCAGACTGGAATGAAAAAGAAACATGGGATTTAGTTGGAATCAATTTTGAAGGGCATGATAATATGCATAGGGTACTAAACCCGCACGATAGTCCAGAAGGCTTTCATCCTCTACAGAAACAGCACAAAATACGTTATCACGATTACAATGAAATGTATGATGACGCACAAGGTTTTGGCAGAAAACCGGCAGATGAGGGCCGGGTAAAGTGAGGCGATATCATGGCACAAATGTGGATTACAATGGGGCCTCAACATCCTATGACGCATGGCTTGTGGACTTTGAGAGTCAAGGTTGACGGTGAAACGGTTGTCGATACAGACGCTGAACTAGGCTATATCCATCGTGGCGTTGAAAAAATCTGTGAAGCTAGGGATTTCACTCAAGTAACACCGTATTGTGACCGACTCTGCTATGTTAGTGCAATGACTTGGGCTAACTCGTATATCTATGCGGCAGAAGATTTACTTGAAGCAGATGTACCTGAAAGAGCAGAATACATTCGCCTACTCGCCGCTGAATTACAGAGGCTCGCTAGCCACTTGATGTGGTTGGGTGCTTTTGGCCCAGATATCGGTAATCTAACTTTGATGACTTGGTGTATGAGAGACAGAGAAATGTTTCTCGATTTATTACAAGAATTAGGCGGCTCGAGAATGCACTACAATTATCCAAGAATTGGCGGTGTTAAGCGAGATATCCCAATTGGATTTGCAGACCGTATGATTGCCAAGGTAAAATTGTTTGAAAAGCGAATTGAAGAATATGAAATGATGCTTGATGAATCAACTATATGGCTGGTTAGACTTCAAGGAGTAGGTTATGCTAATGCAGAGGAAATGGTCGATGCCGGCGTATCAGGTCCAAATGTTCGCGCTGCTGGTGTAAATTATGATATTCGTTGGGCTCACCCTTATTCAGTGTATGATGAAATCGATTGGGAACCAGCGGTTGAAAAGCCAACTTCGGTTAAAGGAGCAGATTGTTACGATAGATACCGTGTAAGGATTGAGGAGATGCGCCAATCATGCCGTATGTTGTTAGATGCTATAGAGAAAATTCCAGGTGGGAAAAATACACATTATTCAAATGGCGATGAAATGATTTACACTAAGGCTCCGACAAGAGCACCAGAAGGAGCTACTGGTTTCAGTAATTACGAGTGTACTAGAGGGGCCTCTCAGTTTTACATCCAAGGTGGAGGAGAGGGTAGAGGAAAAATGCCCTACAGACTCTCTATCCGCTCTCCAATGTTTATCACAATACCATTTGTTGCTAAAACAATGATTGGTTACAAAGTTGCAGATATACCTGCCATAATGGGTAGTTTTGACCCTTGTATCGGAGAGACAGATCGTTGAGGTGAAATCATGGATGACAAGTATGATTTAAGAGAACTAATTTTCTCAACCTTTGATGACTTGATACCTTCATTACTTGAGGGAACACCATTAGAAGATAGTTCTGGAGGAATAGCCTTTGGATTAGCGACATTTGCTGTAGTCAACATTGTATTCTTGATGCTGTTTTTCTCTCAGTTTGCTATATTGTGGATTGAACGTAAGGCTGTTGCAAGAATGAATGATCGTCGTGGTGCTACAACTGCACTTCGTTCACTCTGGGTTGGTGAAAATGGAGTTACTGCTGGAGATTGGTGGAATATGTTACCATTCGGCTTAGGCAAACCTATTGGCGCTTTGAACAAATTGCTAAATGAGAAATTTGGCAATCGTGATGAAAAATTTGCTACCGTAGACAGAGTAAACAATCGCTCATGGATGGGGTATTCAATATTCCCAGGTTTCTTCCAAAACGTCGCTGACGGTATGAAGTTCCTTGTTAAAGAGCACATGGTGCCGCAACGTGCTGACCGATTAATTTTCGAAGTCTCACCGTTTTTGATTGTCTCTTCAACTCTACTTATTCTTGGAATAATTCCTCTTTCTAGCGGGATGTATGCAACTAATCCTGAATTGTCAATCTTGTATGCAATCGCAATCTTTGGAATCGCTCCAATCGGTGTTTTCTTTGCAGGTTGGTCATCCAACAATAAGTATACCTTGATTGGTGGTATAAGGTCAGCAGCTCAGTTGACTGCCTATGAGATTCCTTTACTATTGACTCTGCTTTCAGTTGCTCTCTTAACAGGTACTTTCAATATCATTGAGAGTATTCATTTCCAACATTCAGCAGGTTCATGGAATCTATTCCTAATGCCTCTTGGTGCAGCTTTATTCTTGCTGACTATGATTGCTGAGGTCGAAAGAGTTCCATTCGATATGCCTGAGGCTGAGGCTGAATTGGTTGAAGGATGGTGGACTGAGTACGGTGGCATGCGATTTGGTATGCTGTTTATGGCTGAATATATTCGAACATATGCGGCTTGTTTCCTATTCACGCACTTCTTCCTTGGAGGTTGGCATTTACCATTCCAAGGATTAATCAGTCAAGTACCATTACTTGGTGATCTTTACTTACTAATCCCGGGTGCTATTGTTGTTCTAATTAAATCATGGTTGGTATTCTTACTTGTCTTCGTTTGGGCAAGATTCTCTCTTGCAAGAATT
>MDTG01129004.1_pt1 | contig 12021 bp, 11 predicted proteins | sample 811421 | NCBI WGS metagenome assembly MDTG01 (sample SAMN05326645, study PRJNA326480) | marine metagenome | isolation source: seawater | place: Pacific Ocean: South East | collected 2011 | reverse complement strand
GATTTTTTTTTATTTTTGAAATTTTTTTAATAATCATATCTTTTTTTAGCTTTGATAAATGATCTATTATTAGTTTTCCATCTAAATGATTTATTTCATGTTGAATACACGTAGATAAAAGACCATCAAATTCTTGAGTTTTAATTTTGCCATTTATATCCAAATATTCTACTTCACAAATTTTTGGTCTTTGAATTTCAATAAAAGTATCTGGAATAGACAAGCATCCTTCTTCATACACTGACATTTCATCACTAATTTTTTTAATAGTAGGATTTATGAAACATATTGGTTTTTTTTCCTCTTCTTTTGACGTAACATCAACAACTAAAACTCTTTTTAATATTCCTACTTGAACAGCTGCAAGACCAATTCCTTTTGCATCGTACATAGTATCAAATAAATCATTAATCAATTTTTTTTCATTAGTCCCAACTTTTTCTAAAGGTTCTGAAATTTTTTTTAATGTTTCATCTGGTACAGTTATTATGTCTCTTATACTCATGAGTAGATAAATAAACTAATTTCTAAACTTTTAAAGGGAGAACTTTTAATAACAATTTATTTCTTATCAAATCAACATTTAACTGATTTAAAGTGTTTATTATAAAATATACTGTATCATCGTCAATATCCTCAATATTTTCAGGACCAATTACCTCAACCACCCTCAATAATGCTGACCCCGTATCATTATTATTTATCATTAATTGGATATCCTCCGGCATTTCTGACTTATTTATTTTATAAAGCTCATTATATTTTTTTGATATTTTTATGCCATCAGACCTTAAAGCTTCAAGGAAAATTATATCTTTTTTAGACAGAAAATATTTTTTATCTTTTTTTATTTTTTTTAAAAATTTATTTAAATCTTCCTCAATTTTTGACTTCGAATAATACCCGCTAAAGTATCTTATTAACTTAGATTGATGAAGTATCTTATTGTTAAATTTAATTTTTTTCGCAATTACTTCATCTTTTTTTTTATAAGAATCATAGAAAGATGTAAAATTGGAAGGTACGTCCTCATAATCTATTTGATTTAAGAGTTTTTTTAACTCATTATCAAATGCATTGGCAATTCCTTCTTTTTTAAACAAGTCTTTCAAAATCTTAATTAATTCTAATTTAAATTTTGGCTCTTTAGTTAATAGTATTCGTTGATAAATCAAAGCTCTTCCTTCAATAGAAGATAAAGATTTATATGATTCTTTAGTGTTCAATAATTGATTTATATTAAATTGAAAACGTTTATAGAATTCAAACAATTTTTCTTCAGAATAGTTTTTATCGTGAGTTGCTCTTTCTATTGTTGAAATTTTTTCTATTTCTGTAATCTCAATATCTTTTAAATTGTAGAGTAAATTAGATGTTGAAAGATATTTCCAAATTAATTTTGGCGTTTGATTGTTTGGTTCAAATATAAACTCTGGATTCGTTCTGTGTGCTAAATGAAAGTTTAATATTGAACTTTCAGAAATATCTTGATCCACCTCATCGACATATCCTAATAAGTAATTTATTTTATTTTCATAGTAATCATCCTTAAAACCCATTTCTTTTTTAAGATCTAAAATAAGCTGAGCCTCCTCATTTTTTCCATAATTAATTAAGCAATATAAATTAAACTTTGATAAATATTCATCATTTAAAGGTTCTTTAATCTTAGAAAAAAATTCGCAAGATTTCTTTATATTCGACTTTGAAAGAAAATCGTCAACTAAATATTTTGTCAAATTTGGATGTAAATTAATTATTTGATTTTTAATTAAATATTCTTCAATAATCTTAAAATTTGAATCTTTTATCAACCAGTCTGATTTGAATTTTAAAAATTCTTTCTCTGTAATATTTTGATTTGGATGATAAGCATTTGTGAGTAATGAAATATTTAAAATTTCTGCTGCATCTTTTGATAATTCATATTTATTTAAATTTTGAAAAATATTTTTTAAATTTGATCCGCTAGAGTTTGACCACAAATTAATATTGAGACCGTATTCTTCAGGATCATATAAACCTACAATTTTGATCTCTTTTGAAACAAGAGTATTATCAAGTTTTATTGTGTCATTTTTTATATTCTTTTGCATTCCATAGACACTATTCTCTATTTTTATTTCGGTTGTTTCATCTAAATCTTTTTTAATTTTCTCCTTTTCAATTTTTTTTTTATCTATTTTCCAAATATCTATTGGCTGCTCTTCAGCAATGACCATGAAATTACAAAATAAAAAAATAATTAAAATTTTAAAAAAATTTTTATTTAACAATTTTAAAGTTTTCATTAGAAATAACTTTTTCTATATCTTTTTTAGGAGCTGGAAAATCTATCTTATTAAGAAAAAAAATTATACCCAGTATTACTATTATTCCTAAACAAAATTTAATTATAAGAACAGTTAAATTAGTTTTACCTGATATTGTATTTTTATTGAATTCCATATAACTTTAGTTAATTTCAAATTAAGACATATTTGTGTTTTTTCAATAAAGAAAATTATGAAATCAAAAGAAAATCTTGTATTTTTAGGAATGATGGGATCAGGAAAGAGTTCAATTGGTTCCTTAACTGCAAAAAAATTAAAATTAGATTTTATTGACATTGATGAAGAAATTGAAAATGAATTAGGATTATCGATAAAAAAAATCTTTGAGATTAAAGGTGAAAATTATTTTAGAAAATTTGAGGAAAAAATTACTTTAAAAAAATTAAGGTTAAAACCTGTTGTGATTTCTCTTGGTGGTGGATCTTTTATTAGAAAAAGTATAAGAAAAGAAGTATTACAAAATCATTTATCATTTTGGTTAAATTGGGATCCTAAAATATTAATTAAAAGGATAAAAAATAGTAAAAAAAGACCTGTGGCCTTTGGTGCTTCAGAAAACCAATTGATTGAATTAATAAAAAAAAGATCTAACATTTATTCTAAAGCTTTACACGAAATTAAATGTGATAATCTCTCAAAAAATGAAATTGTTAAAAAAATTATAGAAATTTATGAAGCCAGTTAATTTAAAAATTAAAACCAAAAATCAAAATTATAACATAGTTATTGGTCAGAATTTACTACCTAATATTAATAAGATTTTGAGAAAAAATCATATCAATTTTAATAAATGTTTATTGGTAATAGATAAAAGTATTTCAAAAAAAATAATCTCATTATTAAAAAAAATATTTAAGAATAAGAAAATTTTTATACTCATTTTTAACGCAAACGAGAAAAATAAAAATCAAGAAAATGTTAATAAAATTCTTAAGATTATGCTTAAAAGAAATTTTTCTAGAGATGATTGTCTTATTTCAATTGGTGGAGGAATTACAGGTGATGTAAGTGGTTTTGCAGCTAGTATTTTTAAAAGGGGATTAAAATTTATTAATATACCTACTACTCTTTTGTCACAAGTAGATTCTTCAATAGGAGGCAAAACCGGTGTCAATGTTAAAGAGGGAAAAAATTTGATAGGAAGTTTTTTTCAGCCAAATTTAGTTATTTCAGATATTAAATTTTTGCGTACACTTCCTAAAAGAGAAATAATTTGTGGATATGGTGAAATATTAAAACATTCAATAATTGCTAATAAAAAATTTTTTAATTTCCTAAATAAAAATAATAAAAGAATTCTAGAGCTCAAATCTCCATATATAGAAAAATCTATTTATGAAAGCTGTAAAATTAAAAAATATGTTGTTGAAAAAGATGAGAATGAAAAAGGATTGAGAAAAATTTTAAATTTTGGCCATACATTTGCTCATGCTTATGAAGCTAGCCTAGGTTATTCAAAAAAACTTAATCATGGAGAAGCAGTAATTCTTGGAATTAAAACAGCATTGAATTTCAGTTTAAAAAAAAATTACCTCAATAAGAATGAATATAATTTATTAATTAATCATTTAGTAAAATGTAATTTGCCTTTCAAAATTAGTGATTTATTCAAAACTAAAAATCTCAATAAAATTATTTCTTTTATGGTTAAAGATAAAAAAAATGATTCTAACAAGATAAGCCTGGTTTTATTAAAGAAAATTGGATCACCAATAATTAACCAGAAGTTTAATAAAAAAATTTTATATTTATTTTTAAAAGAAGAGCTAAATAATTAAAATTTGTATAGAGTGAATAAATTCTTTCATTTCATCACTTAAAACCCTATATATTTTTTTGTTACTTTGGATTTTAGATAATTCCTTTAATTCTTTAGATTCTATTATAACTTTTAAATGATACTTTCCAGCTTGATTACCGATATGATTTTTATGGAGAAAAGATTTGTCTTCAATATTTATATGCTCAATCTTAATTTTTTCTTGTAATTTTTTTTTTACGATTGTAATTAATTTATTTATATTCATAAATGTAGACTTTATATCATGAAAAATATTTGTGACTGGAAAAATTGTAAGGAAATAGGTGCTTATAAAGCACCAATTGAAAAAGATAACAGTAAAAAGTATAGGATGTTATGTTTGGAGCATGTAAAAGAATTTAATAAAAACTGGAATTATTTTTCAGGTATGAATGATGATCAAGTTTTAAAATTTTTAAAGTCTGATATGATTTGGCATAAACCCACTCAAAGCTTTAGCTCTTCTGATAATTTCTTTAAAGTACTTTGGAATAACACGCTTAGAGATGAGCTTGATAAAGACAAAATTAATGGTGAATATGATCATATGCGTCAATTTAAATTTGACCATAAGGATATAAAAGCATTTGGAATTCTGGGCCTTTCTGTAGGATTAAAATGGAAAAAAATACAAGATAAGTTCAAATTGCTTGTTAAAAAATTTCACCCAGATATAAATGCTGGAAATAAAAAATACGAGGAAAAACTAAAATTAATAACCTTAGCATATACACAACTTAAAAATACATATAGAGAAAAAATTGACACCAGATCTTAATACACAACCAGATATTAAAGTTTCATTAAAACAAACATTTGGAATAGATTCTAATATGGAAGTTGATGCATTTTCTAAAAAAAATGATTACGTACCCGAAATCGACAAAACATATAAATTTGATAGAGACACTACTTTAGCAATTATTTCTGGATTTGCTTATAATAAAAGAGTTCTTGTTCAGGGATATCATGGAACAGGAAAATCTACACATATAGAACAAATTGCTGCAAGATTAAATTGGCCATGTATACGTGTAAATTTAGATAGCCATGTAAGTCGAATAGATCTAATTGGAAAAGATGCGATTGTTCTAAAAGATGGGAAACAAGTTACACAATTTAATGAGGGTATTTTGCCTTGGTCAATACAAAACCCAGTGGCACTAGTTTTTGATGAATATGATGCTGGAAGACCTGATGTAATGTTTGTAATTCAAAGAGTTTTAGAAGCTGAAGGAAACTTTACATTGTTAGATAAAAACAAAGTCATAAAACAAAATAAATATTTTAGATTATTTGCTACATCAAACACAGTTGGCCTAGGAGATACAACAGGTCTTTATCATGGAACCCAACAAATTAACCAAGGTCAAATGGATAGATGGAATATTGTAACAACACTTAATTATTTAAGTATGGAAAGAGAATTAGATATAGTTTTGGCTAAAAACAAAAATCTTAATAGTCAAAAAGGTAAAGAAAAAATTTCCAATATGATAAAAGTAGCCTCTCTAACTAGAAAAGGTTTTATTGCAGGTGACATTTCAACAGTAATGAGTCCTAGAACAGTTATGCATTGGGCTGAAAATTCTGAAATTTTTAAAGACACTGGATATGCATTTAGAGTAACTTTTCTAAATAAATGTGATGATATAGAAAAAAATACCATTGCTGAATATTATCAAAGATGCTTTGGCGAAGAACTGCCAGAATCATTGATTAATATTCAAATTTAAATGAGCAATAAACATGATAACTTAATAGAAAAGTTTAAAACTGCATTAACTTCAACAGCAAAAGTAATTTCTGACGATTTGGAATTAAAAGATTCTGGTAAAAAAAAATCAACAGATTCAAATTATATTGAAATTGATAATTTATCAAAACCTTCAGACTTTATTAAATTAAGAGCAGAAACAGATTCTAAAGCACTTAAAAAAAAATTTTCAAATACTGATATATATAAAAAAAATCTACCTTCTAACTCTTCATCTAGATCACTTTACAACTTAGCAGAGAAAATAAGATATGAATATTTGGGAGGAAAAATGCTAAAAGGAGTTAAAAAAAATTTTAATGAAAATTACTCACAAATAATTAATAACACAAGAAAAGAACAATTAAGAAATAAAGAAGACGTTTCAGTCGTGGAGGCATTTGAACTTTATATGCTTAAAAATTTCCATCAAATCGAATTAAATACAACTACAGCCAAAATGTTAGATTTTTGGGAAAAAGATTTTGAAAAATCCATAAATAAACATAAAAAATTTTTAAAAGAAAATTTAGAGAACCAAAATAGTTATAGTTTAAGATTTTCTAAAATTTTGGATGAAATGGATATTTTTCAAAGTGAGAAGGATGATGAAAAAAGAGAAGAAAATCAAGACCAAGGACAGGACAATCCATCTAACGATAATCAAGATAGTGATACAAATGACAATAAAGATAAGAACAGTGAACAAGAAACTCAAGCATCTTTAGATGCCGATTACAGCGTAGACGAATTTAATTTAGATGAACAACTTTTAGAAAATAATACTGAAGAACAAACATCACAACAAATTGTTAAAAAAAATATTGATGATATCATCGTTGATTATAAAATTTTTACCACAGAATTTGATGAAATTATCAAGGCTGAAAATTTAGAAAATGCTGATGAGTCCATAAAATTGAGAAAAACTTTAGATCATCAGCTAATTGGATTTCAAGATGTTATTACAAAATTGGCAAATAAACTTCAAAGGCAACTGCTAGCTAAACAAAATAGGGCATGGGAATTTGATCTAGAGGAAGGTTTGCTTGATAGCTCTAAATTGCCTAGAATTATTATGGATCCCTATAATTCGCTTTCATTTAAAAAAGAAAAAGATTTAGAATTTAAAGATACAATTGTAACGCTTCTCATTGATAATTCTGGATCTATGAGGGGTAGACCAATTACTATAGCTGCAATCTGTGCAGATATTTTGTCAAGAACATTGGAACGATGCTCAGTAAAAGTTGAAATTTTAGGTTTTACGACAAAAAATTGGAAAGGAGGCCAAAGCAGAGAGCTTTGGAATAAAAATTTAAAACCTAAAGCACCAGGAAGATTAAATGATTTAAGACATATAATTTACAAAGGAGCTGATACTCATTGGCGGCAAGCAAAAAATAATTTGGGTTTAATGCTAAAAGAGGGATTACTTAAAGAAAATATTGATGGAGAGGCAATAACTTGGGCATATAACAGAATAAAAAAAAGAAAAGAAGAACGAAAAATATTAATGGTTATTTCTGATGGTGCTCCAGTTGATGACTCTACGCTATCTGTAAACTCTGGTGATTTTCTAGAAAAACATTTAAAAAAGATGGTTAAATTTATTGAAAATAAGACTGAAATAGAAGTTTTGGCTATTGGGATAGGGCACGATGTTTCAAGATATTATGATAAAGCAATCAAAATTACAGACGTAAATGAACTTGGTGATGTAATGATTTCTCAATTAAGTTCTCTATTTGAGACTAAGAAATTTCATTAAATATTAAATAAATCTTTATTTTTCCACTTAACCATAACTTCAGCCCCGCTTCTAGTTTTTGAATTTCTGCAATTTACATTAGCAAAATTCTTTTCTAATAAATTTTTTCCTATGAATAAACCTAATCCTAAACCAGTTTTTGTCTTTGATACTGGATCACTAGATTTTAGGTAAGGTTCTCCAATTTTTGATAATACATCTCTTGGATATCCAGTTCCATCATCTTCAATAGAAATCTCGGTCACTTCACTATCACTTTTTAAATTAATATAAACTGCCTCTTTAGAAAATTTGTTCGCATTACCAATAAAATTTCTCAAACCATAAACAATTTCTATAGATTTAGTTATTTTTTTAACATTTGAGTCTTGATCAAAATTTAAGATAAATTTTTTATTACTAATTTCTTTAAATGAGTTAACTATTTCGTTCAAATAATCTCTCATAGATAAATCTTTATCAATAAAGTCGTCCTCCTCAACAGGATTTAAACTTAGTCGTTTTAAAATTTCATTACATCTTTGAACTTGGCTTGATAGTAATTCTATATCTTTTTCAATCTCTTTATTGCCTTTAAACTGTTTCGCTAGTTCTTGCGTTATAATTTTTATTGTCGACAAAGGTGTTCCGAGTGAATGAGCTGCGGCGGCAGCTTGCCCTCCTAAAGACAAAAGTTCATGTTCAGCAGCCATAACTTCTTCCATTTTTGCTAAAGCCTCTTTTCTCAAACGAGATTGAGTTCCAAATGTCATTGCAAAATAATTTAAAAAAACTAGAGCAATTATTAAAGAAATTGGAATTGAATAATGATAATATGGACTTATGTGAAAATGGTCACTAATTGGACCAGGTAAATTTTCAGAATAAAATGTTAATAAAATAATTATTCCAGTTGTTAAAAATACAAGTGAACTATTTGTTTTAAAGCTTAAATTTGATGATGAGAAGACACTTGGTATTATAATAAAAATTGCAAAAGGGTTATTTACACCTCCTGTTAGATACAGTAAAACTCCTAATTGAATTATATCTATTACTAAAAAAATAAATGCAGATCTATCTGTTAATTGAGTTTTTTTATAAATAAAAATTAAATAAAGATTGCTTAAAACTCCAAAGAAAATAATTATATTTGAAGAAAAAAAATCAAATTTAAAATCTAAAAAAAAATATACAAAATTTACAGATATAAATTGTCCAATTATTCCTATCCATCTTAAAGTAATATATGTTGACTTCTTAAAAAAATGGTATTTTGAAGTCTCAAAAAACTTCATTTCTAAATATCAAGATTCTGAACATTTATTGCATTAGAAATAATAAAGTCTTTTCTTAATGCAACATCATTACCCATCAATGTATGAATTAAATTTTGATCTTTTTCATAATTTTTAGAATACTGAACTTGAAGTAAATTTCTAGTTTCTGGATCAAGAGTAGTGCTCCATAATTCTTCGGGATTCATTTCCCCTAAGCCTTTGAATCTTTGAATATTCATTTTTGATTTTTCTAGATCTAATGCTTTAACAAAATCTTTAGAACCTTTTTTCAGCTTTTGTAGATCATTGCTATTTTTAATTATATAATTTTCCAACTCTTTTTCATCTTTTATATATATTCCCTTAGTACCTTTATTAATCTTAAATAACGGTGGTTGTGCCAAGTATATATGTCCATTTTCGATTAATTTGTTAAAAGGTTTATTGTTGAAAAAAGTCAATAGTAATGCTCTTATATGTGATCCATCTACATCTGCGTCGGTCATAATTATAATTTTTCCATATCTTAAATCTTTTAAATCTATTTCTTCAGTTTTAGGGTCTAGCCCGAGTGCATTAATTAATGTAACAATTTCATTTGAAGATATCATTTTTGATAAAGCTTTAGTTTGTTTATCATTGCCATTACCATTTTTCTTTAATTTTATATCTTCAACATAAGTATTCAAAATTTTACCTCTTAAAGGTAACACAGCTTGATTTTCTCTATTTCTTCCTTGTTTAGCAGATCCTCCTGCTGAGTCTCCTTCGACAATAAATAATTCAGTGCCTTCTTGTTTTCCTCTTTGGCAATCTGCTAGTTTGCCCGGTAAACCACTTAATTCAAGTGCTCCTTTTCTTCTTACGTTTTCTCTTGCTTTTCTTGCAACGTCTCTTGCCATTGCTGCTTGAATAATTTTTGCTAATATCATTTTCGCAATAGTGGGATTTTGATCAAACCAAATAGATAATTTTTCATTTATAACTGTCTCAACTATCATTCTAACTTCTGATGAAACTAATTTATCCTTTGTTTGAGATGAAAATTTTGGGTCAGGAATTTTAGTAGATAAAACACATGTGAGACCTTCTTTTATGTCATCTCCAGATATTGCTAATTTATTTTTTTTGAGAAGATTATGTTCATTTGCATATTTATTTATCACTCTTGTAAGTGCACTTCTAAATCCTAATAAATGAGTTCCTCCATCTTTTTGATAAATATTGTTTGTGTATGGAAAAATATCTTCAGAATAAGTAGAATTCCATTTTAAAGAACATTCTAACTCTATATCATTTTTTTTACCTTCAATATAAATTGGTTTTTTAAATAAATCATTGCCATTTTTATTTTGTAATTTTTCTCTCTTTTCATCTAAAAAATCGACAAATTCAATTACCCCTCCATCAAATTTAAATTCAGAAGTTTTTTCTTTTTTTTGACTTGCGTCTGTAAAAATAATTTTTATTCCTTTATTTAAAAACGCCAACTCTCTCATTCTTTTAATAAGTATATTTGCACTAAATTTTATTGAAGAAAATATATTTTTAGATGGTAAAAATGTTATTTGAGTTCCAGATTGTTTTGATTTACCAACGACCTTTAGAGGGCTTTTTGCTTCTCCATTTTGAAATTCTATAAAATATTTTTTTCCATCTCTATTAATTTCTAATAATAGTTTTTCCGATAAAGCATTTACAACCGAAACTCCAACTCCATGTAAGCCACCTGATACTTTATAGGATTCATGATCAAATTTTCCTCCAGCATGCAATTGTGTCATTATAACTTCCGCAGCAGATTTTTTCTCTCCTTTATGCATGTCAACAGGAATACCTCTCCCATCATCATTTACTGTAATTGTTCCATCAAAATTAATTCTTACATTTATATTTTTACAGTAGCCTGCAAGAGCTTCATCGATTGAGTTATCAACAACTTCATAGACCATATGATGTAAACCGGTGCCGTCATCCGTGTCACCTATATACATTCCTGGTCTTTTTCTTACAGCCCCTAATCCTTTTAAAACCTTTATGGAGTCAGCCTGATATGCGGTGGATTTATTTTTTTTCATATGAAAAGTTTAGTGTTTATAACACTTTTTTTTTGATAATTTATAATTTTTTCGTTAACAAAATAACTGGCAAACACTTAATTATTAACTATATTTATTAATAATTTAAGCCATAAATTTTTTTTTAAAATAAGTTCCTTAATATGATCAGAAAAAAGTTCTTAAAAAAAATTCCAGTTATTAGAAGACTTTATCCATCAATAATAAAGAGGTTGTTTAAGCTTATTTCGAAGTCGACGATACAATATAATTTTTTCGATATTAAATTAATTGGAAATATTAATGAACCAATGGATAAAGAAATATATTTATTTGGTGAATATGAAAATGAGCAAATTAAATATTTAATAGAAAATGCTAAAAAAACAAAATTTGCATATTTTGTTGATGTTGGGGCTAATTCTGGAGTTTATAGTTTGATAATAAATAATAAATTTAAAGATATTAAAATTAAATCGTTTGAACCTGTAAAAAAAGCAATACAAAAATTTTTGATTAATTTAAAAAAAAATCCAAAACTTAATAATATAAAAATTTACAATTATGGATTATCAAACAAAAACTCAAAATTACTTATGAAATCAAAAATAAGAGATAAATATATCCAGACAGGAGGATCTGGTGTTGTAAAAAAAAAGGATATTCTAAATAATTTACATACCGAAATTGCATTATTCAAAAAAGGTGATGACGTTCTCAAAATTAGAAATAAAAAAATTATTCTAAAAATAGATACTGAGGGTCATGAGGAGTATGTTTTAAAGGGATTAAAAAAATTCTTAAATAAAAATAAAATTTTTTTACAAATAGAAATATTTGACAAACACCTGCACAAAACAAATAAATTACTAAAAAAATTTAAATTTTATAAAATAAACTCTTTTAGTAGTGATGGAAAAATAGATTATTATTTTAAAAATTATTAGGTCTGTGGCGGAGAGAATGGGATTCGAACCCATGAAAGAATTTATTCTTTACACGCTTTCCAAGCGTGCGCCTTCAACCACTCGGCCACCTCTCCAT
>MDTG01423212.1_pt1 | contig 12022 bp, 9 predicted proteins | sample 811421 | NCBI WGS metagenome assembly MDTG01 (sample SAMN05326645, study PRJNA326480) | marine metagenome | isolation source: seawater | place: Pacific Ocean: South East | collected 2011 | reverse complement strand
GTCTATCCAAAAATGGTGATCTTACTTCTAATGAATTTGCCATAGAAGTTCTATCAACTTTAACCATAAAATCATGTTTTAATCTAATCATATAATAGTTTGCATACTTTTCCATCATATGTTCACCAGAATTATTAAATCTGTTCATTTCACTGAACTCGATATTATCTTTTCCAGTAGATGTATATCCTTCAACTGACATATACTTTTTTCGATAATATTTATTCCATCCACTTTTGGATAGTGTCGCGGAGAAACCATCTCCATCAATAGAAATGAAAGCTAATAAATAAGCATAGATTTTACTAAGATTTCCACCATTCATGTATTTATATATTTGATATAAATTATTAGGATTATTACTTGAAAATATTTTTCTTAAGTAAAAAAAAACTAAAAATTTTTTTGCATCCTCATATCCATAAAATACTTCATCTGCTCCATCACCTGATAAAACTACCTTTGAATGTTTGCTAATTTCTTTGTACATTTGATTGCTAGGAAGTGCAGAATAGTCAGCAAAAGGCTCATTAAATATATCTACCATTTCTCTGACAGAATTACCTATTTGAGGCTGACTCATTCTCACTGAATAGTGATTTAGAGATAGTTTAAACTTAATTTCATCCACTATTCTGCTTAGGTTATCTTCAAAATCCTCATAACCAAGATAGTAAGTATCAAATTCATAGTCTGTATATTTTTTTGCCAATACTGTAATCAAACTTGAGTCAACTCCTCCTGAAAGAAGCACTGACACAGGAACATCAGAAACAAACCTACGTGAAATTGAGTCTATCAAATTATTTTCTACTAATTCATTTGCATTGGTAAATTTTTTACCATTTGTTGTAATTTCTACATTAGTATTAGATTTAATTGTTTTCAGATTAAAATTATTTATATCAATTTCTAAATATTCTCCTGGAAGAACTTGTAATACATTTTTGTAGCCACTGTGGGTGTCAATGAAGTAGCCTTTCCAAAGATAATGCGATAAACCATCTATATTTATCTTAGGTATTTTATCTAAAGCTGAAACTAGAGGACGTAGTTCAGAACAAAAATAAAAATCAGATCCAGTATTAAAATAATAAAGTGGTTTTTTACCTATTGAGTCTCTTGTAAGTAATAGTTTATTTGCTTTTTTATTTAAGATACACAGAGAATAAAACCCTTTTAATTTTGTAAAAAAATCAATTCCATATTTTATATACCCGTTAATTACTACCTCTGTATCACTTTGGGTTTTAAATTTCATACCTTTACTGATTAATTCTTTTTGCAATTCTTTGTAATTGTAAATCTCTCCATTAAATACTATTGTATAATTCCCTGTAATATCATGAAAAGGTTGATTGGAGCGTTCATTCAAGTCAATTATACTTAATCTGGTATGACCAAGTGCAACATTGTTAAAGACATATTCTGAACAATGATCAGGACCTCGATGCAAAAGTCCTGCATTCATGTTTTTAATAATTAAATTAATATCTCTTCTTTTCGATACTATGCCCGATATTCCACACATGTGATAATGCTTTCAAATTTACCTAAAAGATTTCATTAAATTGTTTTTATCTTTTTTATAAATAGATATTATTGTTTCCTTTAAAATTAGATTAAAATTATTAAGATATATTAAGCTTGTTAAAATTAAAACTATTCCTACATTTGAAATTAAAGTAAAGTAATTTGGTTGAGTTAAAAAAAATATCGTAATACCAACAGTTGTAAATATTTTGTAGTAATATTTTAAAATTATTAAAAGTATATTTTTCGCACCAATTTGTGTAAATGCTAGGTAACTCATCGTACTAACAAAAAATAAGAAGGCAACAACTGCAATACTAGTATAACCAAAAGCATGAAGCTCATAGAAATTTCCAAATATCCAATAAAAAAAAGCTACTGCTATAACAAAAAATATTGATATTAGTGATAACAATTTATGCCAACTCACAGCAATAAGATAAGTCATTGGGAAAAAAACAAGTCCTTTAAGCGTTAAACCAAGTATAATAATGTGAAATAAAGTTGTTAGATCTGGATATTGAGGTAATAAAAATACTATGACTTTTGGTATAATCAAAACTGAAATTATTAATGCAAAAACCATTATGCCTTCAGAAAATCTAGACATTTTAAATATCATCTCAATAACTTGATCCCAAGAGTCATGTTTATTTTTTAAATCAGTAAATAAACTAATTAGTAATGGATAAAAAAGAAATGTTATTGCAGCATAGAACATCATTATTCCTCTGGCAAATGTATGAGATAAATGAAAATAGGCTAATTGATCAGGTTCTAAAACAGATGCAATAAAGAATCTATCTATACCCCAAAATAGTGATTCCATAACTACATTTAGCATCAAGAAAAAACCAATACTTGAAGATTTTTTTAAAATTCCCAAATTTATTTTACTAAAATTCATATATGTCGGATAGAACCTTGCAATAATTATTGCCACTAAATTTGAGAATGCTAGAACATATAAAATCAAATAATAACTATCGTCATTATTTAAGAAAATATAAATACCCAATAAATAAACCAGAGAATAAACGCTCTCGCTTAAAAAAAGTCTATTATACTTTTCCCATAATCGGTTATGCATATTTGCATATGTTCGAAAGCAAGATAAGAATGTTATTAGTAAGAAAATCTCTTTAGTGTTTTGAACTTCCTTTGGCAAAAAATTAAATAATAAACTATCAATTATATAAATTGAAAATATTAAGATTAAAAATGATAAAATAAATACTTGGATACAAGATGTATAAATTTCCACAACTTCTCTATTTTTACTATTTGTCTTATTATCTTTTCCTTTTAAATTAGAAACTTCTTTATTTATTGCATTTGGTGAGCCAATCGGGACTGTGATGACCGCGTACTCTAAAATTAAATAATAAAAAGCTAAAAGACCCATATCATTGACACTAAGAATGCTCGCAACTAGTATTGTTCTTAAAAAGCCTATACCAACAATAGAGTATTTAATTGCTACGTACGCTAATCCGTAATTTATTTTTAATTGTGTTAATATATTCATTATAAATGTTTATATAGAATTACTTACAAGAACAAATCTTATATTTCTCTACCTTATAAAGATACCATTATAACTATAGAATTTTTATACTAATTATAACTAATTTATTTTTTTATTATTGTTTATAAGTTTTTATGAGTTCAGATTTGAAAATTTCTTTATTAGTAATTTTGATGAGCATTATATCACCAAGTTTAATTTTGTATAATCGGTAATGGAAAATAAAATTTATCTACTTAACAAAATAGTTATACCTAAAAAAACACTATTACTAAATACTACATCAGTATACTAGAAGAAAAGGTGTTCGCACGTTATTGATTATGAAATACTTAAAAATTTTATTAGTACGATGGTATAGTAAACAAATAAATATAAGTAACTATAATAAAAAAGGTTTAATGAAAATAGAGCTAACTATATCAAGAATATTTATATATTTAAGGTAAGAAAAAAATTTTTTATGTTATTTGGAAAATCATTTTTATATAAAGCCTTATTAGATTTATTATTTTTTCCTTTATTTTTTCTAATGAAATTTAATACCTCAGCGTTATCTTTAGCTAGTTTGACGTAACCATCTTTAATAAGCTTCTCCATTTCGTGATATAAGCCAGTTTTTATTATAATAACTTGAGCAAATGGCAAAGACTGAATTAAAACAGTTGAATTTGTTCCAATTACAAAACTGGAATTGTAGAGAATTTTATAAAGTTCCTCTTTTTCATTATCTATAAAAATTACATTTTTTTGTTTCAGTAATTTATCCGGAAACTCTTTTCTCCAATTTGTATATTCTTCTGGTCTTAACTTATATATTATTTTCCTATAAGGTAATTTATTGGATAAGAAGATTGCCAACTCTATTAAGTACTCTCTTGAGACTATTGAAGAAATAATTGTAATATTTTCTTTAGAATTATTTGAGTTCAAATATTTTCTTGAATAGTAATCATTTAGATAATTACCTACTGCAACTTTTTTATAATTATCTGAAAGAAATTGTTTCCAATATTCTCCGTAAGTTAAAACAAAATCGCTTAAATACTCTTTATTAGCATTATTATTATGTTGATAAAGTATATTTAATTTAGAAATAATTGAATGCTGCAAATCAATTGTTATTATATTTCTTTTTCTTGCCCTAAATATAACATCTGACATTTCTGCGTTATCAGAATAAATTATTATTTTCGGTTTTTTAAAAATAAATATTATTTCAAAAATTATTCCAATCGTTAGCTGATGAATTAATACATCATATATAATTGATTTTATATTTATTTTTTGTTGAAAGGATTTGTGTATCTTATGATTTAATTTTTTTTCAATATTTGTATTTCCCATCACACTGTAAATAAATTTATAAATAGTAAAAATACATTTATAAATTATGTAAAAGTTCAGTTGATTTTTGTTATCACTTTCATTGCTTTTTGTTACAAAAAAAGTATTTAATCTTTTAGGAACTGATTTTGATAATGAGAATTTTATAGGATTTATTGTTTGTTTACCAATTTTTTGTGGTCTTCCATAATTATAAACCAACACATCACACTTTCCAAATATCTTTAGCATTGATAAAGAATTAACAAGTATAGTTTTAATTTTTTTTAAATTTATTTTTGTTTTTTTATTATACTCATAAGAATACTGTTTTTCATTTAATAAATAAATAAATACTGCATATCTAATAATGGGCCAAACTTTTCTATTACTGTATACTATTTTATCAAACTTACTTTGTTTTTCAAATTTAAGGAAATTTGTAATTATTTTTAACGTTAATGTTTTCATTTTTTAAAGAGATTTTTCTTTTGATTAAAGAATAAGCTTTTTAGTTATAGTAATAAGCATAGTCTTTACTTGCATTATAGATTTTATTCTTCGTATTAGTATCTTTTATAAAATCAAAGACTTTTTCAAAATCTCTTTCAGTATTTTGATGTAAATTATTTCTTGGAAGTTCAAATTTTGCCAAAAGTTGATTAGTTATTTTTGTTTTCTTTCCAAATTTCTTTTCAAATATTTTAATGTATTTACTTGGGTTTTTAATAAACTCTTCAAAATTGACAAGTATATGATTTTTATGATTGAAACGAGCCTGAAATTTTTGATAATCAATTACAAAATTTGCATATTTTTCAATAAATGACATTTTTTTATCTTCATACTTATTCAAAAACCACGCATTTAAATCTTTTTGATTTTTAGACAATGTAAGCGAAAAATCTCGGGGATTATTAAAAATTTTTTCTTCCCAATTATTTTTGTAAAAATTATTTATTATAGTAATTGGATCCCTCGATATTGAAATAAAAATCAAATTTCTATTAAAAAAAACCTTTTGAATAAAATTAGCGCTCATAAGTAAATGGTGTGTGTTAATTAGTAAAAAAGGGTTTTTTGATCTAATTTTTTTTGAGATTTGATCTCCATCTTTTAATTTTAATCTTTTTGAATAAATCTTATCTTGTCCACCATAAATTACACTGCTTGTATCGTAATTTCTAAAATTGACATCTCTTCCAATAAATAGGTTATATAAATCTAAATCAACTTGTATACCTGCTATTGCTCTAGCGGCATCTAAGGAAATTTTCTTGAACTTAAGTAGAATTATTATTTCCTCAATTATGTGGTCATGTAACCAATGCTCACAATTATTTAAAGATGAAATAATTGGTCCTATTAATGATTTACCTGTACCCGATTGACCATCTATTATGCCAATATTTTTTGCAAGAATATGATTTCGTACGAACTGAATTTTCATTTGTGATTTAAAATTATTTCAATATTTTCTTTCTCTGACTTAGTTTTTACTCCAGTTATTGAGACAGGGTAATCATTGCCAATAATTATACTTTTGAAGTTTTCTTCTAAATACCATCCAACTACTTCCTCAATTGAGTGCTCAGTGGCATATCTTGTTTTAAATCTATCAATTACTCTTCTGAAATAATCATCCTTATTAAATTTTTCAATTCCTGAACCGTGACATCCAACAATTCCAAAGTTTATTAATTTTTCAAAATAATATATTGGCTGAAAGAGATATATTACATATTTACTGGGTAAATAATTTGAAACGAGCCTTAAAATCTTGATTATAAGTAATTGCCTTAATATAGCTATTAATCTTAAACCTAGGTTATTATATTTATAAGTTGGTTTATTTTCGTATACGTAAATACCCAAACTGCCTTCTGAATTTATCAATTTGCTTGCAAGTGAAAATGATAATCTAGTATTGCCTGTGTGATGCAATACACCCCAACTATAAACAATGTCAAAAAAATTATTTTTCAAAGGTAGCGATAATATATTTCCTTTTATTGCTACCACATTCGAACAATTTTTTTTCGCTTTTGAGTACGCGTCAAAAATACCATCACTTATATCAAAGAGTACCAGTAGAGAGGGATTAAATTTCGATACAATATCTGAAAAACGACCATTGCCACATCCTAGGTCAAGTACTTTTGCACCATTAAACTTTTTTTCTTCAACCTTGATCGTTCTAAAAAATATCTCTTTATTATTTTCTTCATCATACTTGTGTGCTTTATGGCTTTCATTCCACCAAAAATCGTATGTTTCTTTTTGTGGATGACTTTCTTTCTCTATAATTTCAAAATTAGGTATGTCTTTTATTATTGGGATCTTTCTCATTGAGGGCTTTGATAGTAAATGCCCTTTTTTAATGAAATCTGGATTCCCTTCATCAATAACTATTTCATATTCAAGATCATTTTCTAAAGGTTTAATTATTTCTAGGAGTAATGGATTCATTTAAGTTTCTTGTCTTTTAATGAAAGGTATATCCAAATTAAATTTAAAATAAAATTAAAAACTATATAAATAGATATTAAAAAATCTAAATATTCAAACTTCATAATATAAAGCAAACAAAAAATAGGTACAATTAAGCATGAGAGCGCTCTTATACTGTGTAATGAATATCGGCTACGTAAGAGTAATATAATTACTCTATTTTTAACGCTTTGACTAGTAGAGGCAACAAAAGTTTGCTGAAGAATTGCATTCAATATTGCGATTAAAAAAATAATTATACTGTTTGAAATATATCCTATTACAATTACACTCAGAAACCTTATAATTTCTGGTGACAAATCATCAATTAAATCACCATAGGGATTTTTTTCGTTTAAAGCTCTGGCTAATACGCCATCCATAAAGTCAATTGATATGATTAAAAAAATACTCATATAAGAAATGATAAATATTAATAAATCTTGTTCGTAAATTGAAATATACAGAAAATAATAACTTGGAATTAAAAATAATAATCCAAACAAATCAATCGTATTAGCAGATATTCCTAATCTAAATAAAACATAAGCAATTCTAATTGAAAACCATTTAATTAAATTATGTAAGACACTAAATTCTTTTCTCTTAAAAGGATTTCTTTCTGGAAAAGCAGTAATTAAAAAATCATTGAAAGAATATTTTTTTTTACTCATTAATATTCTTTTGTTTTAATGAAATTAATATCCATACAATAGATAGAATAAATGACGTTAAAATGTAAGTTTTACTTATCACAATAGCTACATGATCAATATAGAAATTTAAAATACAAATTGAAGGAAGTAATATAAGTACGAAAATTCTAAAACTATTAATTGAAAATCGTTCGTAAAGTAATTTTTTTAAAAGGAAATATTTTTTTGGAAATTTCGACGAGCTTTTATTAATAAAATTAAAGGCTATAATACAATTTAATACTGAAATTATCATAAATAAAGGGCTTTGAGAAAGATAGCCGATAACAAAATAAGAGAAAAATTTAATTACATCAGGACACAAATTGTCTAGTGAATTTCCAGCACAATATTCATATTTACTAAATTTTGATAACATTCCATCCATAAAATCAATGCTAAGAATGCAAAGGATGGAAAGATAAGAAACGCAAAATAAGATAAGCATATTATTTGTGAGGGAATAATAAAGAAAATAATATGATGGAACTATCAGCAGTAATCCAAATATATCAAGCATATTGGCACTTATACCAAACCTTTGTAAGACAAAAGCTGCTCTTATTGATATCCATTTGATAAGGTTGTGTATATTACCATAATTAGATCTTAAAAATGGATTTTTTAAGGGAAATGCTTTTTCTAAAAACTTGTCAAACGCTATATATTGCTTTTTCATCTATATTTTAAAAATATTTTTCTATTTTTCCTCTTTTAAATGAAATACAGCTACAAATTTAAAAGCTAAAAAATAAGTAAAAGGTAAATTTAATATAAAATTATCAAGTCTAATACACATTGCTGAAATAGATCTATGAATAGGAAAATTTAATTTGATATTTAGAAAATACAAAATTGAACATAAGAATCCAAAATACTTTATTTCGTTTTTTATAAAATATTTTTCAAAAAAGATAATATCCTTCATTTTCATAAGCTTGAATTCACTTTGTAAATTTTTTCCCCAACGTGAAACATTTATTTTTCGATTAAAATTATAAAATACGTTGTGTCCAAGAGAATCCATAATAATTAATTTTCCATTTGGTTTTAATACACGTTTAAGATTATTAAGAGCTATTGGCAAGTCTAAGTAAGTTAACGAATTATAACACAAGATCAAATCAAAGAAGTTGTCGTCAAAATTAATATTCTCTGAATCCATACAATAAAAATTACAATTATTTAAATTGAACTGTTTTATTTTTTTCTTTGCCATTTCAACTGATTTATTTGAAATATCTATTCCATAAACTTTATGACCTTGTAATGCAGGATAAATAGAAAAATTTCCTGTACCACAACAATAATCTAGTACTTCAATCTTATCATTTTTATATTCACTTATAATTTTTTCGATATATATATAAGGTTCTCTCAATAAAATATTTTCACTATTTGAACCAAAACTGTTATCTTTAGTATAATCGACAGTCTCAACTTTTTTATCAAAGTGTTGCGTAATTATATTTTTTTTTCTATTCATCTTTTTTTTTAAAGTTTTGAATTGCTAAACTAAGGCCTACTATGATTGCAAACATGAATGTATTTATAAAGTTTGAAAAATTCATAAGTAAAACTAAGCCGATCAAAGATGAAAAAGCAGCTAGAAAATGTAGTTTATTTGTTTTCTTATATAAATTGAGAGATTTTATTGAAATTATGCCAATTGAAATTAATAAAAAAAGAAAACCAAAAATTCCAGTTTCATACAGAACTAATGCTATGTCATTATGAGTTTCAGTTTTACTTCCGTAATTTGACTCTCTAATACGAAAAGTAGAAATTCCACTTCCAAAGAAATAGTTATTTTTAGCGCCAATAACGGCCTCATGCAATAACCAGCCTCTATGCGTATCAAAAATTAAATAGTTTGGACCTCGAGCTTTATCTTCAAATTCATTATCAATAATAGATATTTCTTGTTTTGGTATATACTGAGATTTGGCAAAATATTCATTAATGTCTTCTTGATTTTTCTGAAATAAAAAAATAATTGGCACTAAAATAAATATAACTGAAATTATGAATTTCTTAAAAGAATTTAATAAAACCAATGAAATAATTATTGTTTCGAAAATAACCACAATTGTCATTGAACGTGAGTATAAATAATAAGAAGCCACACCGATAATACCAATTGACAAAATATTAAAAAAATTTTTTGGGTTTTTTATAAATTTACAAAAAATAAAAGGGTATATGAGAGCTATCATTCCACCGAAAGAGTTTTTGCCATTTTTTAATCCAGTACCGTCTAATGACACACCAGTATGGTAAGTTTGATATACATACATATACCTATAATGAAGATAAATATATAGAGGGACCAATATGAATAAAGAACAATTTATATAAAACTTTAAATCTTTTTCATTAGTAATTATTTCTTTTACTAATAAAGCAAAAAAAATAAATAATAATAATTTAATTGTATATCCGAATAAGTATAAAACATCATTAGTTGAGTGTTCAAATTCTTTAATTTCAAAGTACCCCTTAATAAAAAAACTAAGTATCAATAAAAAGAATAATGATACGAATAAAATACTGCTTATTTTTATTTTACCAAAATTTCTATCTAAAATTATCTTAATTAATATGTATGAAAATATGATTGGGAAAAAAAACTCTGAGATATTCAAATTTATATATTTTATATTCCAACCTGTTCCCCAAAGAATGGTATAAAGAGATAGAAAAAATATAAAAATATTATTTATGTAAACACTCATTTAAAATCACACTAATTTCTTAAATGAACTAATTAATCCCCTTATAGAACCAAGTCCATATACGAAGTGTAAAATGAAATACATAAAGGGCATTATAACCAATAATAATACTCTACTTGTAGTAATTGAATTAATAATTGAGAATAAAAGACTTAATGAAATATATATAATTAAAACAAAGTTTAAGTAATCTTGTAAAGCGTTATCTTTAAAAAAAAGGTTTATTATAGTTGTTGTAATTATGAAAATTGAAAAAACAAGTGGCACATAATGTCTAACGTTATGAAATATTTTACCTCTGATGATATTTTTTGTTACTATGTATCCATTATCAAATGCCTGGTTTAAAAATGATTTTAAATCATTTCTTGAATAGTAAATGCTTGATAAATCTGGTTGCATCATAATTTTATAACCAGCATTCCGTATCCTATTATTAAATTCTAAGTCTTCATTTCTTGGCTCTGTTTCATCAAACAGACCTAATTTTAAAAAAGCTTCTTTTTTAAATCCTCCAAATGGCACAGTATCAACATAAATAGGTTTAGTAGGTTTTTGAGTTCTAAAACGAGAATTGCCTACACCGAATATTGAGGACAAAACTCTGGATATTGAGACAGCTAGCAAACTATTTTTTTTATTTTTCGTCTCAATATATCCACCAATATTGAGTACCTTGTTATCACTCTTATCTAAATAATTAATAGTTTTATCTACATAATTTCGACAGTACTCAGCATGAGCGTCTAATCTTATAATATATTTTCCCTTAGATGCATTTATTCCAATATTCAATGCACAAGGTGTAATTTTTTTACTATTATGAAGTATATGAATATTTTTGTATTTAATTTTTAAATGTTCGACAATCTCTATTGTTTTGTCTTTACTTCCTCCATCAATAATTAATATTTCACAATTACTTATAAGATCATTTTTCTCAACTAATGAGAGTATACAATCTTTTATATAAAGTTCTTCATTCAAAGTTGGTATCAAAATTGAATAATCAGTTGACATTATGAATTTGTGTTTTTTAATTTATTGTAAGTTTTAATTATTCCATCTTCTAAAGAAACTATTTCTCTATTTAGTACACTTTTCATTTTTGATGTATCAGGCTTTCTTCGGCTCATATCTCCTTCTTTAAGTGGAGGTAAATGAATAATTTTTGATTTTGATTTAGTAAGTTTTATAACTAATTCGGCAAGAGATAGAATTGACATTTCTTCATCACTGCCTATGTTTAGAACGTCGTTAATATATTTATTTTCTAATAGGCATTTTATAGTGCAATCAATATTGTCATCTATATAACAAAAAGTTCTTGTTTGGCTGCCATCTCCATATACTGTTAAATCCTTATTAGCTATCGCCTGATTTATAAATTTTGTAATCACAAAGTCATCACTTTGTAAGGGACCAAAAGTGTTAAAAAGTCTGAATATTGTATAATTTATATTATCTTCTTTTTTGTAAGTTCTGAAATAAGACTCTGCTAAATTTTTTACAACTGCGTATGGTAATTTTGAATTCAGTGGTGTAGTGGCTTCTTTTTGAGGAATTTCGACAGGTTCTCCATAAACTTCTGAAGATGAAGAAAAAAATATTCGATTTACTTTTTTTTGTTTTGAAAATTCTAAGATATTCTTAATACCCTCGATATCATTCAATACTAATTTTGGATTTTTAAGAGTTCTATTTACTCCAACGAC
>MDTG01156897.1_pt1 | contig 12022 bp, 6 predicted proteins | sample 811421 | NCBI WGS metagenome assembly MDTG01 (sample SAMN05326645, study PRJNA326480) | marine metagenome | isolation source: seawater | place: Pacific Ocean: South East | collected 2011 | reverse complement strand
GACAACTGTAGTTACCACTGCATCAACACTGCAAAATATCGCAAATCTAAAAACACTAGTTTTAGATGGTCAAAATAATGTTTCCTTTACTCACAATGCAATTCATGACACAAGACAAAATATTAATAATGACGTAACCGGTGGAGGTGCAAATACATTTGACAAAACAGTTAGCGTTTCTGATGCTATAACTATTTCACAGGGTGAAACTTTAGAGGCTCTTATAGTTGCGGGAGGAAATGGTAATGGAACTCTTACCTATAGCAAAGTTACTGACTCCGCTGCAAATATTGCAGATGATGCTGCTACTCAAGCTGGTCAAGCTAAAGCCATTACTGGAAAGACAGTTGTTATTGATGATGCGACAACACTTGATCAATTACATATCATTAAGACGAGAGTTGATGCTGCAAACCAAGGTTCAGGCTCTGTCACTCATACTTTAGTAACCGATACCCTTGGAGATTTAAATAATACTGCTACAGACAAAGCTGGTTCAGGTCAGGCAAATATTGTGGGTAAAGGAGTAACCGTTGAAGACTCTATATCTCTTGGTCAACTTACTACTTTAAGAGGTGTTGTTATTTCCGGTAATTCTGGATCTGTTACAAGTGCCAAAGTAACGGATAGTGCACTAAATCTCTTTAATCAAAGAGAGGCTGGTAATGCTTATGATGCTAACCTTGATTATACGAGTAAAGCTGTAACGATAAATACCGCTGCTACAGCAGCTCAATTTGTAGCAATTGTTGCTGAAACAACAAGTCTAGGTGGGGGCTCTATCGTCGCTGGTGCTGAAATTTCTGATAGTGTTGCTGGTCTTACTAATAGTAATAGAACTCTCTCAGCAGCTACTGGAACTATCAAAGTTACACTTAATTCAAATGGCAGTGATAAAGATCTTAGTAGCGTAACTCTAGAAAATGAAGTCACACATATAGATATGAATAATGTTGCTGGGGTTAAGGGTCAAATCGCTGACTTTAGTGGTAAAACATTGCAAAATGTAAATAGTTACACCATTATTGACACAGCAGCAAATATTCTTACTGCTACAACATATGCTGCTGATAAAGTTGGAAATGCTAATCAGGAAAATAACTATAAGGCTCTCTATGGTGCATCAAACATAATTATCACTGACTGGAACTCTGGTAACCAAGATTTATCTGGTATTAGTTATGCAGCCAGCAGAGCAGTTATCAATGCTGATAATAACTTGACAGTTCATGATCCTACTGCAACAAGAATTCAAGTGGATATGGCTGCAGGTACTGATAGGACTATTTCTGCCGCTGATGCAGCAAAGTTGGCAACTATCGATCAGCTTAATTTGACAGGTACTACTGGACAGAATGATACTAATGGAAACTTAACAATTGAGGCAGATGCATTTGTTCCAGGCTCAGTAGTACTCGCTGCCCTTGATACCATTAGCGCTGAAACAGGAGGAAATACAAATAATCTTACTATTGCTGATGTTGGTGGGAATAATGGAACCAACATAGATCTTAAGAGTATTGCAACTCTTACAGATATTGATGCTGTAACTATTACCGGCGATACTGGTGCTAACCAAGTTCAATTATCATCTGCATTAACTACCCACGGATCTGTAACTTTAGATCTTGCATCTGATACTGCGGCTGATGTTGTTATTTTCAATGTTGCAGATAGTGCATTCAAGGCTGCTGGTCATACCGACGACTTGGGTTTGACATTAGTAAGCAACTTTAATGTCTCACACGATAAATTTGCGGTAATTGTTAAAGGAAATAGTGGACGAGAGTTTTCAACAGCTACTTCGTCATTCCAAAGTGGAACGGCTAATCTAACTGATGATCTTACATTTGTTGAATATGATAGTTTACTTAAAAATGGTAGCGTAACAAATATGAATCAAGTCTCTGAGATTAAGACTGATATTGCTAGAGCTATTGCAAACTTCACCTCTGGTGCAGATAGATTAACTTACGCTACCTACTTGAGTGATGGTTCAAACCATACAGCAGTACTTGCAGCGGCTGACTTAGCTGGAGTTACTTCAGATAAATCTAACCTGGCATCTAATGACTCATTTGAAGTGGCAGCAATCGCCGAATTAAGAGGAGTTCAAAATGGTGCTCTTGGTACTCTGTCAGGATTTAACATGACAGAAAAACCAAATGGTTTCTCATAAAACGTTTAATTAACTTATATATTTATCGATATGAAATGGATAGATATAAATAATTGGAAAATTGATACGCAAGATATACCTGCTTTATTAGATAGATGTAACTTGTTACCCAGTTTTATAAGATCATTAGTGGAGTCAAGTTTTACCTCGAATATTAAACCAACTAAAGATGAACAGTTAGAATACTATAATCAATTTCTAAAATCACAGTCATTAAATAATCAAGAAGATTTAGAAAAATGGTTGAAAAGTAAGGCTCTTGATGAACAAAGGGTTTCGATTATGTTATTCGATCAACTAAAAGTTGAAAAGTTAAAAAATAAAATGTTTGATGGAAAGGTTGATCAAATATTTCTTAAGGATAAAGAATTTCTTGATAGAGTTACTTACTCTTTACTAAGGGTAAAAACTCAGCAAGAGGCTGAAGAGTTTTATCTGCAATTATCTGATGATGAGGCTAGCTTCGCAGAATTAGCCTCTAGATATTCAAAAGGTATGGAAAAAGACCTTAACGGATTAATTGGTCCAATTTCTCTCGGTGAAACGAATCCTGAAATAGCAGAAAGATTAAAGGTCTCTAAGCCAGGCCAACTATGGCCTCCTTTTTCTAGTAAAGATTGGTGGTTAATTATTAGATTGGAAAAAAATCTGCCAGCGGTTCTTGATGATAGGATGAGAGAGAAAATAAAAAATATGATGTATGAAAAATGGATTAATGATCAAATTTTCCCGCTTATTAATCAATTAAGGAACACTAATAAAGAAAGTGAAGTTACTGAAGAATTAAGTGTTAATAAAGATAATTCATGAATTTTTTAATTAAAACAAGTTATAAAAATGTTAGATGAAAAGCAATTATTAATACTTTCAGAAAAAACTGGAATAGATAAGGATAATTTAACCAAATATAAAAAACTCTTTGAATTTCAAACTTTTCAAATTGGAGATATTATTAATCCACCAAATGTCATCCCAAACAAAATAGGAGTGCTACTTTCTGGAGATATAAGATTAAACGCATTAATTAATTCTGGAACATCCAGAATAACCCTAGGAATTATCTCCGATAATTATTTTGTAGGTCTGTCATCTCTAAGACTAAAAGAACCTGCAGAGTTTTTAACTGCATCTTCTAAGGTTGAGATTTTATTTATTCCACTTTTGATTTGGGAAAAACTACTATCTGAAAATAAAGCATTTTCTAAAACAATAAATGGCATTTTTACAACTAGTGAACTTTGGTATTTACTTTCAAATGAGAAATTAAATCTTCCATACCCTGAGAACCCAAAAGAATTAAGAAAATATACAAAAAATATTTTGAGGGCTATCAAAATTTTTAATTACCATCCAGGACAGAGCACTTTAAAAGAGATTGATAGTAAAAAATTCAATTGGCTAATAGTAGATGGAAATATTAAGAATTTTGAGAAATTTGAGGTAATCTCAAAAGATAATTTTGCTAAAATCATTGAATCAATTGAAGAAGAAGTAACGTTTATTGGTTTTCCTGTCACACTATGGTCCAATATAGACATTAAAGAAACTATTGAGGAAAAAATAAAAGATATTTCATCTCCAATGCAAAAACAAAAGTCTCAGGAGGTTTTAGTACAAAGTAATAATGAAAAAGTTGAAAAAAAAGATTCAATAGAAAGTTCGAATAATTATAAAAATGAAGGTGATTATAAATTTTTCTCATCAGGTAAAGGTTCTTCTAATATCGCAACTGCTTGTTTCAGAATGCTAGCAGCAATGCTTAATTTGCCTCTTAAACAGGATGTAGTTAATAAGCTGCTGATCGAAGAATCAAAAAGAACGGCTAATATTGTAAAGCTTGATCTTTGTGCGGCTATTGGAGAGAGTTATGGTTTACAAACTCAATTAGTAGAAGTCCCAATAGATTTAATGCCAAGAATTCAGACTCCTGCATTTATTCAGTTTCCTAATGATGAAATTTCTATTATTTTTCAATCTAATAAATTTGAACTCTTAGTAGGAAGACCTCTTACTGGCATTGAAAAAATTAATCATGAGGATTTAAAAAATTTTCTAGGTGAGAAAGAAAATAAGTTTTTGGTTTTATTATTTAGAAAAACAGAACGTACACCAGAAAAAAAATTAGATCTTTCTTGGTTTAAGCCTTCAATTATTAAAAATAGAAGGCCACTGATTGAAGTCTTAATTGCCTCGATTTTTGTACAAGTTTTTCAATTAATGAACCCGTTAATAATTCAACAAATTATTGATAAGGTTTTAGGAGAAAACGCTGTCGGAACCCTTCCAGTTTTGGCAATATTATTATTTGCTTTCTCTTTATTTGAAAATATATTAACTGCTGTACGAACTAATTTGTTTATCGATACAACTAATAGAATTGATATCTCATTAGGAGAACAAGTTATTGATCATTTATTGAGATTACCGCTTTCATATTTTGATAAAAGACCTGTTGGAGAACTCTCGTCTAGGCTTGGTGAACTGGAGCAAATTAGATCTTTTTTAACTGGAACTGCTTTAACAGTTCTTTTAGATTCTATTTTTTCCGTGATTTATATTGCTGTTATGCTCGCATATAGCTGGGTTTTGACCATTGTTTCTTTATTAGTCGCTCCGCTTCTAGCTCTAATCACTTTTTCAATCTCACCAGTTATAAGAGGTCAGCTAAGAACTAAGGCTGTTTTAAATGCTAAAACACAAAACCACTTAGTTGAGGTTTTAACAGGAATTCAAACTGTTAAGGCCCAGAATTTCGAACTTAGTGCAAGATGGAAATGGAAGGAAAAATATAGTAAATATATTTCTGAGGGATTTCGTAATGCAGTTACCTCTACGACAACAAATAGCCTTACCCAATTTCTTAATCAAGCTTCTTCACTAGGAGTTTTATGTGTAGGTAGTTTTTTGGTTATCAAAGGAGATTTAACATTAGGACAATTAATTGCATTTAGAATAATAAGTGGATATGTTACGACCCCGCTCCTGAGATTATGTGGTGTATATCAAAATTTCCAACAAACATCAATAGCTTTAGAGAGATTGTCTGATATCTTAAATACTCCTCAGGAATCAACTGATACTGATAGATCAAATATACCCATGAAAGAGATTAATGGAGCTGTGAAATTCGAAGATGTATCTTTCAGGTTTGCCTCCAAAGGACCTCTGCAATTATCAAAAGTTGATATTGAAATTAATCCAGGAGAGTTTACAGCCATTGTTGGGACTTCTGGTTCTGGCAAGTCAACCTTAGTCAAGCTATTACCAAGATTATATGAACCATTATCAGGGAAAATAACTATAGATGATTATGATATTAATAAAGTTGAGCTTTATTCTTTAAGAAGGCAAATAGGAATTGTTCCTCAAGATTCATTACTGTTTGAAGGCTCTGTGCAAGAAAATATAGCTTTAACAAATGAAAACTCCACTTCTGACGAAATAATTGCTGCAGCTAAAACAGCATGTGCTCATGATTTTGTGATGTCACTTTCTGCTGGATATAATTCTCCTGTTGGGGAGAGAGGAACTGCTTTGAGTGGGGGGCAAAGACAGAGACTTGCAATAGCAAGAACAATTTTGCAAAATCCAAATCTTCTCATAATGGATGAAGCTACCTCAGCATTAGATTATGAAACGGAAAGGAAAGTTAGTCTAAATATAATGAATCACTTTAGAGGGAGAACTGTGTTTTTTATAACCCACAGGCTTAATTCAATTACGCATGCTGATAAAATTATCCTTATGCATAATGGAATGGTTGACGAAATTGGGACTCATGATGAGTTAATTAGTCGTAAAGGTAGATACTTTGCATTATTTAATCAGCAAGAATCAAATAAGAATATTGATTAAGGCATGAATTTTAAGAATCAAAAAGACAATATAAGGTCATTTTTTAAGAAAAAATTAAGTATTTCAAAAGAATTACTGATGAGTACACGTTCATATGTAAAAAAAAGAAAATTTAAAAAAGATAGTAAAGAACTAGTGAGAAAATCTCTTAATAAATTAAATACTTATAAATTTTCTGATATAAAGCAACAAATAATATTAAAAACAAATCAAATAACTTCGGATGAAAAACTCCTTGAAGCAAAGGAAAATTTTTATAAAAGAATAGAAATTATCAAAAGATGGTTACTTCATGAGGCTTTCCCTTATTTACATAGGTTAGGTGAAAGTTCTGTTTCTATTTTAGTAGCTCAACATGGACAAGATAACTGGACAGCTCTTAAACCATCAAGAAAATGGAATAGTTTGGTTATTTGGACGTTAGTTTACATCGCAGGTTTTGGATTCGTATGGTCTGTATTCGCTAGGGTTGATGAAACAGTACAAAGTTTTGGTAAGCTCGAACCAAGAGGAACCACGATTGATGTAAAAGTTCCAGTTGGTGGAGTTATTAAAGGAATTCTGGTAAAAGAAGGTGAAATCGTAGATGAGGATCAAATCTTACTTCAACTAGATACTACAGCAGCAGAATCAAAGCTAAAGGCTTTAAGGTTAGTTAAATCTCAAGTTAAAGCTGATATTTTACTTAGTAAAATGCAACTTGGAGGAAAAGTGAATGTTGATGAATTAAGTTCAAACCAAAGGTTAAGACTAGAATCTTTAAAAAAAGAATATGATTCAAGAATTCAAGCCTCTAAAAATGATATTAAACAATCAGAGTTTAGTCGTGACTCTGCATTAGAGAATCTTAAGTCTATCCAAAGTACTTTAAAAGTAAGAGAGGAGATACTCGATAACTTGAGACCCCTTCAAGAAATTGGGGGAATTAGTAAAGTAAAGTTTCTTAAAGAAGAAGTTGAAGTCCTCCAATTAAGAGGAAGACTCGCAGCTGCTAAAGCAGAGTTAAGCAAAGCTCAAGAAAGTCTTCTACAAACAAGAAATAGACTAGATAATACAATAGCCTCAAGTAATATAGACTTTTCTACGAAGATTGAAGAAAATACAAAACAATTAGCACAGCTTGAAAATCAAATCAATGAAACTTTACTTACACTAAGTTATCAAGAGTTAAAGTCACCAGTAAACGGTATTGTTTTTGATTTGCAACCAGCAGTTCCTGGTTATGTCGTTAATAGCAACCTACCTATTCTAAAAATAGTTCCTTCGGATGACCTTGTGGCTAGGATATTTATATCTAATCGAGATATTGCATTTATCAAAAAAGGGCAAAGAGCAAAAATAAGGGTTGATGCATATCCATATAATGAATTTGGTGAGCTTTCAGGAATAATTGACTCTATTGGTTCAGATGTACTAGAACCTAATCAGGAATATGATTTTTACCGTTTTCCAGTAACTATTAAGTTGGATGCCCCTTTTATTTTGAGAAAAAATAAACAATTACCCTTAATGACAGGTATGTCTCTTTCTGCCAATATGGTGCTAAGGAGTAGGCCTGTAATATCATTATTTACTGAAAAACTTTTCCCTTTTTTAGATAGTTTAGAACAGCTTTAATTATTAAATATCAATCATTATTTCCACATTAAAATCTTTCAACAAGGACAGATCTTTGCAAACTTGAGTTTCTGAATCAAGAGATAATTCATCTTTTTGTAAGTCAGCATGATCACAATTCTTAATTACTTCTAAATTAGTATTTTTTTCTAGTGCTAAAAGATTTAAATTATAATCAGTTACTGCTTTTACATAATTCCCTTCCGACTCAGAAAGATCTCCAATATTATTAACTATTTCACGTTGCGTAGATAATCCTGCTTTTAAACGCATTAATGATATTTTCAGTGATTCCCTTGATGACTTGATCTGTTCAATAGCAGTTTTAATGTTTTTGATGGAGACATCTAATTGAATAAAATTTCTTTTTATTTCGTTAATTATTCTTAATTTACTCAATGAGTAAAGAGAATCTAAATCGATCTCCCTCTCTTTATATATATTATAATTTTGTTTTGTTTCTCCTCCGTCAAAAATTAGCCAATTGAATTTTAGGCCAACAGTATTATTTTCGCTTCTATCATAATTTTCATAGTTAGGATTAATTACTTGACTTTCTCCATAATCATTGCTGTAGCTAAAATTATTGTATAAAGTCAAGCTTGGTTTATATCCTGCTATCGTTGAAATTCTATCTTGCTCATTTTTTTTTATTTGAAGTTTAATTTCTCTAAGGTCTTTTCTATTTTTTATTGCGTGGTTAATACTTTCTGCTTTAGAAGCAGCCCAATATCCTATAATCACTGGCATAGTTCCTAAATCTACTTTAATATCTTTTTCTATTCCTAATATTTCAGCTAATTCTGTTTTTGTGCTCTCTAAATTGCCAATTTTTTGGCTAAGTGCTAATTCATCTCTTTTTAATTGAATACTAGTTTCTAAAACTTCTAACTTATTTCCAATACCAGAGTTAAATCTACCTTCGGCTTCTTTTAAAGCTACTTCAGCAATTTTTATTGATTGTTTTGCTATTTTAATATCTTGAATGCTTCTTTGTAGTAAAAAGAATTTCTTTGCCGATTCAAAATATAAATCCTTTTGCTTTTCATCTAAATCTATTTGTGAAATTTCTAGGTTGAAGCCAGCAGAATTTATATTGGAATTCCTAGAAGGATTATATAAATCCCACTCTATGCTTGCGGTCAAATTATTTTGAAGTTGATCAGTTTTCGTATTATTTCCAATTTTTCTATCAGTAAATCCATTAGTATATTTTGGAATACCTGAACTACTTAATTTAAAGGTAGGATACCATTTTGCAATTTTACTTTTAAATAAATAATTGGCCTGTTCAACTCTACTCTTTAACTGAACAATTTCTTTATTATTTTCTTTTATAAGCGACTTCAGATTATCAAAATTTATTATCTCTTGTTTTGTATTTATAGGTAATACACTTTCTTTATTTATAAAAATTTCATTCTTCTTTTTGTTTAAAAAAGTCTCTGACATTAGTAAGTTACATCTAGAAAATGAAATTAAGAAAAACAAAATGTAGAAAAAATAAGATATTTTTATGAGATGATTTACCAAAGCAAAGGGGTTTTTAAAATATAGTATTTATTATAATGTTTTCCTAAAAAAAAAAAAATCAGAAAAGTAATTAAACTTATTTAATAAATTATTTATGAAATTTATGATTTAGTTAATTAAAGATTTAATAATTTCAACATAGGATTTTTTGTTATTTATATTATTGATACTATGCTTGAGAAAAAGTTCTTGGGATCTTAATTTGTGAGTATTTGAATTATTTTTATGATTTTCTAAACAATCTTTTAACATAATCGCTCCTTCATTAATATTATGATTTTCAAAATAATAACCATAATTTGATATCCTTTTTGAATTATGAATTAAAGGGATATTAAGATAAAGTGCATCAAAATAAAGGTAGTTTAAATCATTTTGTATTTGATGAGATATTACAATAGAACCATAATTTAAAACTGCATTTAAGAAAGGCATCCTATCTTTAAATTTAATATAGTTTTTCCTCTTTTTATAAATATCAAGAGAAATTATAAGACTTATTAAATAGTCATTATTATTAATTGTTTTTCCACCAATGATATTACATGAATTAATTTCTCCTGGATTAATTCTTTCAAATTCCTCAGCTATAAAAATTGGAATTAGACAATTCTTTTGGTATGTGAGATTTGGCTCAAGGATTATAATGCTTTTATCATTTTTAAAAATTAAATTTTCAGGATTAATTTTCTCATTATTAATTTGATTTTCTATAAAAAAGTTGTTCCAAATATAAGGAACCTCTATGATTTTTTCACACCTAAAATAATTTTTCACATATTGTTGATTCATATCATGTTGGGGTAAAGTCCAGACTGCATCAAGTCCACTCATTGGAGGCATAATGCTATTTAAATTATTCCTATAGACTGAATTATCTATATCATGTGCCACTTGATTTCCACATTGCATTAATACAATTTTTAATTCAGGATTAATTTCTTTTAATTTATTAATAATTTTCTCATTCAAAGTTATGCCCATTAAAATTAATAAATCAAAATTATTACTATCTTTATTTAATATTTCATCTATGGGTTTACAAGAATTTTTTTTCAAAAACTTATATTTTTGAGGATCGCCTTTAAAAAGTAAATAAGACTCAAAATCAATTATGCCTTCAAATAATTTTTGGAGAAATATAATATTTTGTTGCAATCCATTAGAGAATGGAGAAATATTGAAGTCAATAGTAATGGCAATTTTTATAGTATTTTTCATGAATTTTTGGTTTATAGATAAAAAAAATTTTTTAATTCCATTAAGATTATTTTAATTATAGTTACTTTCTAAAGAATTATAAAAGCTAGAAATTAGCAAATTTGAAAGATTTTTCTTTAAATAACTTATAAAAATCATTTAAAGTTTTGTATTTTTCTAAATCTAAATCTTCATCTATTAATTTACTAAATTCTTTTATGCAGAAATTAATTGAATAATTATTAGATGCTGCGCAACGTATTAATAGATAAGCTCTTTGAGCTCTTCTAATACTATTATTTGAACCAGTTTGAATTAAAGAGGATTGGTCTTGTATCCAATCAGATGTTCCTAATGGAGGAACTACTAGCTTACTATTTAACAAATTAGATTTTATTATTTCTCTCAAAGCCATATCAATAGGGATTAAATGTTTGCTTTTTTGACCTTTCTTAAAATATATTTTCAAAATTTCAAAGATCTTTGGAGCTGATAATTTTTTAATTAGAAAACATGATGTACATGCGTAATAAAAATATTTTGAGTCATAAAATATTTCTTTGGATGAATCTTTCTCAAGATTTTTCTTCTCTTTTTCTAAGCATATGCATCTAAAAAAAGGGATATTAATTAAATAATCTAAAAATAATATATCTATGTTTTTTTCCTCATTTTCTAAAATATGCTTTAAATTACCTAATCTTTCTAAGGAGTTATTATTGAAGCAAAAATCATCTTCCATTATCAGAATATATTTACCTTTATAATTTTTGCTTTCAATTTCTTTAAGGCAATTTAATATACTGATCCATAATCCATATTCACCTTTAGATTTACAAACCATCCAATTATCTGAATTTTTTGTCTCATAAGCATCAAATCTAGAAATATATTTTGTTAAACCTAATTTTTCTAAATTATTATTAATAGAATTTCTTCTATCGGAGCAACTTTTTAAATTTATATAAAAACCTTCGAAGGACATTTTCAAATTTCTATATAAGAATTATCCCACATAATTTAAATTTGTCATTTTAAAAAACATTTTTAACAAATATTATTTAATAACTAATTAAGATTTTTTATTTCAAATATTAAAAAAATTATCTAAATTACCTGGATATATTACTTAAAAAATTTATCAAAATTTTGTTAATTTTTTAATTAAAAAAAGGGCTATATTAAATATTCGATATTTTGAGTGAGGAATTATTTATTTTTTTTAACTATTTCTCCTATAAATTTATTGAATGATTTTATTTTCTTATGATTTTCTGATTGCTTACTATATTTAGCCAAATTATCAATTTCTTTAATGTTGTTTAGCTAATTTATCAAATTTTTTATTTTGAATATTTGATAACTTAGTTCGATAATTTTTAAATTCATCAAAATTACTTGAATTTTTAAAACAACACCTTTTAAAATTCAAATTTGATATCTGCTTATTCAAAATTTTATTAAATTTTCCCTTATTTAGCACAGTATTATATTTAAATATTATATCTAATGTTTATAAATCATTAAGGCAGAAACTTATAAAAATTCTACGCAAAATATAAAAAGTAGCTACTTGCTTCTCATCTTAGATAGATTGTCATTTTTATTTAATTAATCGATTCTATTAGTAGTTTCATT
>MDTG01079261.1_pt1 | contig 12022 bp, 9 predicted proteins | sample 811421 | NCBI WGS metagenome assembly MDTG01 (sample SAMN05326645, study PRJNA326480) | marine metagenome | isolation source: seawater | place: Pacific Ocean: South East | collected 2011 | reverse complement strand
CAATCTTCGGAATCTTTCCGCTACTGGTCGTTCCGGTGGCCTTGTACAATCTCCTCGCCGTCATGGCTGGCGGCCCGGCGACCACGACCAATGAGCTGGGACAGGTGATCGCCAGCGATACGGCCCCGCTTCAGGCCGTGCTGAACGAGACCTTCTTCTCCCTGCCGATGATTTCGGGCGTCAAATGGGTGCTGACCCAGGGCGACGCCATCCTGCTCCTGTCTATCGTTTTCCTGTTCCTGGAAATTCTGAAATCGACCAGCACCGGCACCTCAACCATCATCAATCACGCCATTTCGATGATGCTTTTCATTCTCTGCCTGATCGAATTCCTGCTGGCACCGAACTTCGCCACGTCTACCTTCTTCATCCTGATGTCGATGACACTGCTGGACGTGCTGGCCGGCGTTGTGGTGACGATCGTCTCTGCCCGGCGTGACTTCGGCGTCGATCACGGCTGATCCGGACCGGGACCTCAAATCAGAAAAGCCCGCTCAGACGAGCGGGCTTTTTTGTTTCCTGAATGCGCGCGGGCGTCAGTCCTTGCGGTAAAGCTCTGCCAGCTGGTCCTGAATAGCAGACATCTGAGCCTGCATATTGGCCAGCGCCTCGGCCTGCATTTCCATCATCGACCCTGCCGGAGACGAGGACGAGGCCGGTTTTTCGGGCTTTGCCGAATTGTAGAGCGTCGGCATGAACATCTTCATGGCCTGTTCGAACATCGCCATGTTCCGGCGGGCCTGTTTCTCGAACATGGTCATCGGGTTGGCGGCTTTCTGCCATTCCTTCTGGGCTTCGGCGAAGGAATTCATCGACATGTCGAGGAAGGCTGGCAGGAAGGTCTGCGCACCGCCGCCATAGAAGCCGATCAGCTGGCGCAGGAAGTTCAGCGGCAGGGCGCCCTCGCCCTTGGTTTCCTGTTCGAAGATGATCTGCGTCAGAACCTGACGCGTCAGGTCCTCGCCCGTCTTGGCATCGCGAACCTCGAAATCCCGGCCTTCGCGGACCAGTTCCGACAAGTGGTCGAGCGTCACATAGGACGACGTCGAGGTGTCGTAGAGGCGCCGGTTTGCGTATTTCTTGATGATGATCGGCTCTGCAGAGCCCGTCCCTTTGGCCATTTTCATCCCTCAGCTTTCCCCATGGGAAAAGCAATTTTTGTGCTATGCGGCACAATCTCGCATAAAATCTGCATGCGACCAATGCGCTATTGAAGTTTCTGCAACAGTAACGCTAAGCATGCTGCAGTGCAAAAAATCCAGGGAGGAGCACCCATGTCCAAAACAGTTCTGGTTACAGGCGGTACACGCGGTATCGGCCACGCCATCAGCGCCGCCATGGCGAAAGCCGGCTACAAGGTCGCGGCAAACTATGCCGGTAACGATGAAGCCGCCAAGGCAACCGCCGACGAGCTCGGCATCCATGTCTACAAATTCGACGTCGCCGATTATGACGCGGTCGGCGAAGGCATTGCGGCCATCGAGAAAGACCTCGGACCGATCGACATTGTCGTCAACAATGCCGGTGTGACGCGCGATGCGCCCTTCCACAAAATGACGAAAGACCAATGGCAGCAGGTGATCGACATCGATCTGACCTCCGCTTTCAACGTCACCCGCCAGGTGTGGGACGGCATGCGCGAGCGCAGCTGGGGCCGCGTCATCAACATCTCCTCCATCAATGGCCAGAAGGGCCAGTTCGGCCAGGCGAACTATTCCGCCGCCAAGGCCGGCCTGATCGGTTTCACCAAGGCGCTCGCCCAGGAAGGCGCCAAGAAGGGCATCACCGTGAACACGGTCTGCCCGGGCTATATCGACACCGAGATGGTGCGCGCCGTGCCTGAGAAAGTGCTCGAGAGCATCATCTCGACCATCCCGGTCGGCCGCCTCGGCAAGCCGGAAGAAATCGCCTCCATGTGCGCCTATCTGGCCAGCGACGACGGCGCGTTCATCACCGGCGCGACCATGACGGTGAACGGCGCGCAATATATCGCCGGCTAGGCCTGTTTCATTCCGGAACAAACAAACGCCCTCCCCTGCCGGGAGGGCGTTTTTTCATGTCAGCCCATGATCATGACATGATCATACCGGACCAGGGCGTGCTCCGGCATGACGTCTCATGACCAAGCCGGACTATAAATGACCATAACGGATCAGACCGTCAGGACGATCTTGCCGAAATGTTTCTGGCTCGCCTGATGGGCGAAAGCGTCGGCGATCTTGTCCAGCGGGAAGGTGGAATCGATCACCGGCTTGATGCTGTTCGCCTCGAGGGCGTCGATCATGTCTTCCTGCATGCGGCGCGAGCCGACCGTGATGCCCGACAGGGTGATGTTGCGCGAGAAGAGCGCCGCCGTCGGCACTTCGCCCGAGACGCCGGTCAGAACGCCGATCAGGGAAATGTGCCCGCCCGGACGGCAGGCCGCGATGGACTGGGCCATTGTGCCCGGCCCGCCGATTTCGACGACTTCATCCACGCCGCGCCCGCCGGCCAGTTTGAAGGCTTCGGCGCCCCATTCCGGATTTTCCTTGTAATTGATCACATGATCGGCGCCGAGGGCTTTCAGCTTTTCGAGCTTTTCCGGCGAGGAAGACGTGGAGATCACCCGGCATCCGGCAGCCTTGGCCAGTTGCAGCGCAAAGATCGACACGCCGCCGGTGCCCTGGGTCAGGACCCAGTCGCCTGCCTTGAGCCCGCCCTCGGCGAACATGCCGCGCCAAGCGGTCAGCGCCGCACACGGAAGGGTTGCGGCTTCCTCGAAAGTCCAGCCTTCGGGCATGCGGGTGAAGGCGGTTTCCGGCGCGGCCACGAGTTCGGCGCCAAAGCCGTCTGCCCCGTCTCCGGGAACGGACTGGAACCCTGCCGCCTCGATCTGGCCGGACTGCCAGCCGGGGAAGAAGAGCGAGAGAACCTTGTCGCCCACTTTCCATTTGGTGACACCCTCGCCCACGGCAACAACTTCGCAGGCGCCGTCAGACATGGGGATACGTCCATCCGGTGTCGGAATGCCGCCCATGACGACGACAAAGTCGTGATAGTTGAGGCTGGACGCGCGCACGCGCACAAGCACTTCGCCCGGGCCCGCAACGGGATCGGGACGTTCTTCGATAACGAGATTTCCGGGCCCGCCCGGCTTCTTGACGGCAGCAACTTTCATTTGGGTCTCCTCCTGACTTTTCAGGAGGGGACGGGCCCCGCCCTAGGGTAAGTCAAGCGGAACCGGGCCGGAGTCCGGGACGGCTTCAGGCGTCCTGCGCCATCGCCGCGATCCGTTCTTCGCGAAGCGTCTTGCGGCGCACCTTGCCGGCATCGTCGCGCACGGCCTCGCTGACATATTCGAAACTCTTCGGGATCTTGTAGCGCACCAGCATGTCCGACAGATGGGCCAGCATGTCGGCCTCGTCCACAGCGCCTTCGGGACGGCAGATCACGGCATGCAGGCGTGCGCCCATGTCTTCATCCGGCAGGCCGATCACGGCAGAGGACTGAACGCCCGGATAGGCATCGATCGCCGCTTCCACTTCGGCCGGATAGATGTTCGCCCCGCCCGACAGGATCATGTCCGACAGGCGGTCTGTCAGGTAGAGATACCCGTCTTCATCCAGATAGCCCATGTCGCCTAGGCTTTCCCAGCCGCCTTCAAGCGATTTGGCTTCCGCACCGATATAGCGATAGGTCGTGCCCGCCCCTTCCAGCGGCCGCATGAAGATCTCGCCCACTTCGCCGGGCGGCAGGCGGGTACCGTTTTCGTCGACGACGATCATTTCGCAGGCCTCGACCGGTTTGCCGACAGAGCCGCGATGCTCCAGCCATTCCGTCCCCTGAATGATCGTCGTGCCCTGCCCTTCGGTGCCGGCATAGAGCTCCCAGATGACATCGCCGCCGAGCCATTCGATGAAACATTCCTTCAGCCAGGCCGGGCATGGCGCCGCGAGGTGCCAGAGCGCCTTCAGGCTGGACAGGTCGTATTTGTTCCGCACCTCTTCCGGCAGGGCCCAGATGCGGCGCATCATGGTCGGCACGGTGTAGACGACGTCGATCTGCAACCGCTCGATGGTCTCCAGCGTCTTCTCTGCATCGAAGCGCGTCGTGATGGCGACGGTGCAGCCCTTGAACAGGGCAATCATCGCCCACATGAAGGGGCCATTGTGATAGAGCGGCCCCGGGATCAGCATGGCGCCCTGCACCGGGATTTCGAGATAAGGCAGCTCCGGGTCCCAGGCAGCGGGGATCTTGGAGACGATCAGTTTCGGTCGGCCGGTGGAGCCGCCGCTGGTCATCGCCTTGATGGAGGCGGCCATGCGCTCAGGCAATTCCGTGTCCGGAAGGCTCTCATCCGGGACGAAATTCTCCGGCACGGACGGCGTGTTGCCGTACTCCCCTTCCGGGACGCCAACGACGAGGGACGGCTTGCCAAGCTCCACGATCTGATCCCGCTCATGCTTGGGCAGGCGCGCGGAGATCGGCTGCGGCGTTGCGCCGGCCTTCCAGGTGGCGAGGCAGGCCTCGAAGAACTCAATCCCATTGGGTAGCGCGATGGTGACGAAATCGTCCTGCTTCACGCCCAGCTTTTCATAGGCCCGCGCAAGACGGTTGGTCCGCCGGTCCAGCTCGGCCCAGCTGATCTGGACCCCTTCATGATCGATAGCCGCCCGGTCTGGCTGTTGGCCCGCCCAGAATGCCAGAATGCGCGAAAGCGTGATGATCGCCACGGATTTCCTCCTAACCCCAGTCTGAATTTTTTGTCTGAATTTTCTTTTTTATATATCCGCACGTTTCAGAAGGCGTTGGAAGCCCTCCCAGAACTCCGCGCGCTTGTCGTCGGTTTCCATCAGGATCTCGTGCATCGCGCCTTCGACCGTGACGTGTTCGCAATCCGGCAGACGTTTGCAGATCGCGGTATGGGTCGAATTATCGACCAGTTGTTCTTCGGCTGCCGAGGCAACGAAAACCGGGATGGTTACAGTCTTCAGCGTCTTCGCTTTTGTGAACCGCGCCAGAATGTCGAGCGAGGCGCCGAGCCAGCCCCAGGTCACCGGGCCAAGGTCCAGTTCCGGCCGGGCATCGACCAGGGCGCGCTGCATCTGCCAGCGTTTCTTGTCATGGGTCACGATATTGGTCTCGAAGGTTTCCGGCGGCCCGGGCTGGATAGCATAATCGCCGGACCGGCCCGTCGCGCGCATCGCCCAGACGAGATAGCGCATGCCGAAGAATTTCGATTTGATCCCCCACATCGGGGCGCTGAAGGCCGCGGCGTCCACTTTCACCAGCTCGTCGGCTATCGCCGCCAGCGCAATCGCCCCGCCCATCGAATGGGCGAGCGACACGTAAGGGCGCGGCAGCCGGTCATCCAGCGCCTCCAGCCCATTGGCGAGCGCGCCCATGAAGGTTTCGAACCGGTCGATATGGCCCTTTTTCGAGTCTTCCAGCAGGCGGTCCGACAGGCCCTGCCCCGGCCAGTCGAGGATGACGACGGCAAAGCCCATGGCCTGAAGCTCGTGGCCGACCTCGAAATATTTCTCGATGAACTCCGTCCGCCCAGGGCAGACGATGGCCGTGCCGCGCGGCTTGTCCGGGGCCAGCGCCGGGGCGACACAGGCCCGGAGCGCGCGCCCGCCCGTGCCCTTGAACCAGACGATCTCCGCGCCCTGCGGTGGGGGATTGCCGGGCACCAGCACGAATTCGGTATCCGGCAGAGGGGTCGTGTCCATGCAGCTGTGTCCCAAAAGATAAGGCCGCCCGCAGGGTGTCCCGGGGCGGCCTGACCTGTCAAACCCGAAGGGCGGCTCTCCTTAGGAAAGCGCCTTCATCAGGCTCTGCAGCTGCATGGCAACCGACATGTCGCCCTCAACTTTAAGTTTGCCCTGCATGAAGGCCATCGTCGCGTCGAGACCGCCGGAAGCGATCTTCTTGAAGTCTTCCCAGTCAACCTTGATGGTGGCATCCGCAGCGTCGTCGGAATTGTTGGCCACGCCGTTCATGCCGTCGATGAAGAGTTTGCCGGCGTCACCGAAGTCAAACTTCACCTTTTTCTTGAAGTCGCCGCCAGCGGAAACAGCGTCATTGGCCTTGGCTGTGAGTTCTGCGAGATCCATGAGATTCCTCCTTGGAATGGATTTGAAGCGATAAAGCAGACCCGCGGTATGAAAATCAAGGAAAAGCTGCGCGACCTAGCGTCACGAAACGGGGAGTTTCAGTTTCACGCACCGGGGCATGCGCGAATTCTTGCCGGACCGGTCTCACATCTGCTTGACCTAGCGCTGGGGAAGCGTGGAAGCTCAGCCCATGAGTTGGGAAAAATCGATTGAAGAGCTCCGCTGGCGCGAAAGGCTGGCCGAGAAAATGGGCGGCGACGAACCCGTCGAGCGCCAGCGCGGCCGCGGCAAGCTGACGGTGCGCGAGCGCGTCGCCTTTCTGGCAGACCCGGGCAGCTTCCATGAGATCGGCAAGATCGCCGGGCGCGCCACCTATACGGCCGATGACGAGATGGAGAGCTTCCTGCCGGCCAGCTCCGTCACCGGGCGGGCGACGCTGGATGGACGCCCGACGGTGATCCTCGCCGACGACTTCACCGTGCGCGGCGGCGCCTCGGATGCCTCGATCTGGCAGAAGATGGTCCAGATGATCAAGATGGCGGCCGAGTATCGCATGCCGCTGGTGCAGATGATCGACGGCACGGGCGGCGGCGGCTCAGTCAAGTCGCTGGAGAAGGACCCGCGGACCTATATTCCCGAAACGCCCGGCTGGAACGAGATCGTTCATGGCATGACCCAGGTGCCGTTCGTCTCGCTCGCGCTCGGGCCCTGCGCCGGCATGGGCGCAGGCCGTGTGGCGGCAAGCCATTTCTCGGTGATGGTCAAGGAACTCAGCCAGGTCTTCGTGGCCGGCCCGCCCGTGGCAATCGCGCTCGGCGAGAACGTGACCAAGGAAGAACTCGGCGGTTGGAAGATCCAGGCGCAAAACGGCACGGTGGACAATGTGGTCGACACCGAGGCCGACGCCTTCATCGAAGCGCGCCGCTTCCTGTCCTACCTGCCACCCTCCGTACACGACCTGCCGCAGCGCACGGCCCCGGCAGACCATCCGGACCGAAAGGAAGAGAGCCTGCTCTCCATCGTGCCGACGGACGGCAAGACGCCCTACAAACCGCGTAAGATCATCGATGCCACGGTCGACCATGGCAGTTTCTTCGAGATCGGCAAGGAATGGGGCCGCGGCATCGTCACCGGCCTTGCGCGGATCGACGGTTACCCGGTCGGCATCCTGGCAGGCGACCCCTTCTTCCTGGATGGGGCGTGGACGGCGGATGTCTGCGACAAGGTCACACGGCACATGGACCTCTGCTCCATGTTCCACCTGCCGGTCATCCACTTTGTCGATTGCCCGGGCTTCGCCGTGGGCGTGAAGGCCGAAACCGCCGGCGTCACCCGCGCAGGCGTGCGGGCCATGACCGCCGTCTATCAGGCGGATGTGCCGGTGTGCTCCGTGGTCATCCGCAAGGCCTATGGTCTCGCCGGGTCGGCAATGATGAACCAGTCAAAGACGAAATGGCGCTATTGCTGGCCAAGCGGCGACTGGGGCAGCCTGCCCATGGCCGGCGGTATCGAAGCGGCCTTCCGCAAGGAACTGGCCGAGGCCGAAGACCCGGACGCCCTGAAGGAACAGCTCTACCGGAAATTCGAGGCGATCCGCTCCCCCTTCCGCACAGCGGAAAGTTTCCTGGCGGAGGAAATCATCGACCCGCGCGACACCCGCCCCCTGCTGGTGGACTTCATCCACCACGCCTGGCGCGTTCTGGAACCGGGCGAGCGCAAGGTCGGATACCGGCCCTGACCGAAGTCAGGACCGGGGCCCCACCCCCCCCTTTAGATTGAGGTCAGGATTTCTTTTGCGGCGGCGTGGCACTTGTCGATCTCATGATCGAGGCCAACGCAGATGCGCGTCCAGTTCGGCAGGTCGCTCCAGCGCTCGCCCACAACGCGGACATTGCGGTCCAGCATTTTGGCGGCGAAATCCTTCGCGGGCATGCCGACATCCATATAGATGAAGCTGCCCTGCGGATCTGGCGCGATCGGACGGCCAAGGTCTGCGGCCATGGCGATCAGCTTCTGGCGTCCACGGATCATCGTGGCGCGCATCTTTTCGAAATGGGCGGTGTCCTCAAGGCTGGCCATGCCGCCGACAAGGCCCAGATAGTTGACGTTCGACAGGCGGCCCGTCTTGCGCATATCCATCGCCATGTCGGCCGGCATCAGGCCGTAGCCGAGACGCTGGCCTGCCATGCCATAGATTTTGGAGAAGGTCCGTGCGACGATGACCGGCTTACCGGCCGCCACGAATTCGGACATCACATTGCCCGGATAGTCGTCCGACATATCGAGATAGGCTTCGTCGACGAAGACAGGCACCTTGTTGCTGACGTCTTCGACGAAGGCTTTCAGCTGTGCCGTCGGGATCGTCTTGCCGGTCGGGTTGTTCGGGTTGCAGAGATAGACAGCCCCGGTATCCGGGCCGACGCGGGCGGCGATGGCTTCCATGTCGTAACCCATGTCCTGGGTCAGCGGCATGTAGACGACTTCGGTGCCGGCCTGTTCGGCCACACGCGGAACGCCTTCATAGGTGATGGCGGAGGTGACGATCTTGCCGCCCTTCACATTCACCCAGTCGGAGAAGGCCGCGAGGATCGGCGTCGAGCCGTTGGTCACCAGAACCTGCTCCGGCGCAACGCCTTCGCGCTCGGCAACCATCTCGGCGAACTTCATCACCGTCGGATAGGTGTAGCGATAAAGGTTGCCGGCTTCCTCCTTGATCGCCTCGACGGCCATCGGCGACGGGCCGTAGGGGTTTTCGTTCGCAGACAGGATCACCATGGCGTTCGGGTCGATGGCGTCATTGGCGGGTGTAGCTGCAGTGGCGGTTTCCGAACAGGCCGACAGGGCCGTTGCGGCGCCAACCGCGCCGGCGCCCGCCAGTTTCATCAGGCTACGGCGGGAAGGCGAAAAGAACGGAGCGCGAGTGTTTGTGATCATGACCTTGGGTCCTTGAATGGTCCGGAGGGTCTCTCACCGAGGCTGGAGGACCGGCGCACCCTCCGTCGCGCCGGATATGCGGGCACGTTCCGCCTAGCCTGCAGCCCCGGCAACACAAAGGTCGCCCGGCCGGGGAATCGATTTGCGATTGCATTCTCGCTGACCAGAATCGCCCGCGTCGCAGGCGCTGCCCCGTCCCAGGCCCCCGCCTCTCATATCCGGCCCGCGCAGAATCCGGCGGCTCCGCCAGAATTCTTCCCTTTCCGAGCGGAATATTGCCTTTTTCCGCGTTTCATGTGGGAGATGTGTCCACTGGAGGGACCATCATGAAAATCAAATCACTGCGTATCGCCTTGTCGGCGCTGACCATCTCCACGTTCGGGCTGGCCGCCTGTGGCGGACCCGGCCGGTCGGACTATGCCGAATCGGCCCGGCCGATGGCTGCCCCGCCGCCCGTCGAAATGTCCATGAGTGCCAAGATGGCCAATGACGGCATGTATATGGAGGAGATGGACGCAGGCGGCGGCCCGGATGGCAGCGCGGGCGGCGAAGCCATCGCCCAGCAATATATCGCCTATTCCCATTCCCTTGGCATGCGCCTGCCGGTCGCGGCCATCGAGCCGACTCTTCAGGGCCATATCGATGCCTGCAACAAGGCCGGCCCTTCGGTCTGCATGGTGACGAATTCCTGGATGAATTCCTATTCCGAGGATGAAGCCTCCGCCTCGCTGAACCTGCGCGCGACGCCGGCCTGGATCGACCAGTTCCTGAACGGCGTCGAAGCCGAAGCCAAGGCTGCGAAAGGCGAGATCACCAACCGCCAGACCACGGCCGAAGACCTCACCGTCTCCATCATCGACACCGATGCCCGCCTGAAAGCCCAGCAGACCCTGCAGGGCCGGCTGGAACAGCTGCTGGCCGACCGGCCCGGCAAGCTGGGCGAATTGCTGGAGACCGAGCGTGAGCTCGCCCGGGTGAACGGCGAAATCGATTCGCTGAAATCCTCGCTCGCAGCGCTCCGCCAGCGGGTGAACATGAGCCAGCTGTCGATCAGCTACGAAACGAAGCGCAATCCGGTCTCGCAAGGCGCGCTGCAGCCGCTGGCCCGCGCCTTCGGCGATTTCTTCTATAATCTGTCGAGCGCACTTGCCGCCGTGATCACGGCCTTCGCCGTCGGCCTGCCCTGGCTGCTCCTGATTGGCGTGTTCGTCTGGATCTGGCTGAAACTGATCTGGCCGCGCATCCGCCGCAAGAAAAACTGATCCGGCCCTTCCCCCAAAAGCAAAGCCCCGCGGAACGATCCGCGGGGCTTTATCTTTATGGGATAAAGGATCAGGCTTTCGCCTTGGCCTTCTTCTTCGCCTTCGGCTTGGTACGGCCGAGCAGCAGGTGCGCGATTTCCTTCGGCACGACCATCAGCATGTCGTGGACGGACCGGTCCCAGTCATCGAGGATTTCCTTGCCGCGGACAGAGCCCGTGCGGCGGACATGTTCCTCGATCAGGGCTTTTGCCTCACCGATATGCTCGGCCGGCATTTCCGGCAGCGGGTGCCAGTCGATCGAGTCGGGGTTTGCGACCCGTTCGAACCGGTTGGTCGGATCCCAGATGAAGGCGGCGCCGCCCGTCATGCCGGCACCGAAATTATCGCCGACGGGCCCGAGGATCACCGCGCGGCCATTGGTCATGTACTCACAGCCGTTTGCGCCGCAGCCTTCGACCACCGTCTTCGCGCCGGAGTTCCGCACCGCGAAACGCACGCCTGCCGTGCCGGAGGCGAACAGCTTGCCGCTGGTCGCACCATAGAGACAGGTATTGCCGATGATCGCATCGCCGGAGGCCGAACGCCGGTCCTTCGGACGCGGCGCCACGACGATGGTCGCGCCCGACAGGCCCTTGCCGACATAGTCATTGGCATCGCCGATGACTTCCAGCAGCAGGCCCTGCACAGAGAAGGCACCGAGCGACTGGCCGGCCGACCCTTCGAGCCGGATGTGCAACCGGCCTTCCGGCAGCGCATGCATGCCGAATTTGCGCGTGATGGCAGAGCTCGACCGCGTGCCGATGGCGCGCATCGTGTTCTGCACGTCGTATTCGAGCTGCATCTTTTCGCTACGCTCGAAGAAGGGCTCGGCGTCTCGCAGGATCTGGGCGTCCAGCGTGTCCGGCACTTCTTCCCGGTGGGCCGGCTGGTAGACGATCGGTTTGTCGGTATCGACCTGGACCAGGAGCGGGTTGAGGTCGAGGTCGTCCAGATGCGTCGCGCCGCGGCTGACCTGGGCCAGCAGGTCCGTGCGGCCGATGGCTTCGTCGAGAGACTTGAGGCCCAGCGAGGCGAGGATCTCGCGGACATCCTCGGCAATGAAGCTCATCAAATTGACGACTTTCTCCGGCGTGCCGGTGAAGTGCGCGCGCAGGGCTTCATCCTGCACGCAGACGCCGACCGGGCAGGTATTGGAATGGCACTGGCGCACCATGATACAGCCCATGGCGACGAGCGAGGCCGTGCCGATGCCGTATTCCTCAGCGCCCAGCATGGCTGCGATGACAATGTCGCGGCCCGTGCGCAGGCCGCCATCGGTCCGCAGGGTGACCTTGTCGCGCAGATTGTTGAGCGACAGGATCTGGTGTGCTTCGGCAAGACCCATTTCCCATGGCAGGCCGGCGAACTTCACGCTGGTCTGCGGGCTGGCACCCGTTCCGCCGACACCGCCGGCGATGAGGATAATGTCCGCCTTGGCTTTCGCCACACCGGCCGCGACCGTGCCCACGCCGGACTGGGCCACGAGCTTCACGCAGACCCGGGCCTCCGGGTTGATCTGCTTCAGATCGTAGATCAGCTGGGCCAGGTCTTCGATGGAATAGATGTCATGGTGCGGCGGCGGGGAGATCAGCGTCACACCCGGCGTTGCATGGCGCAGGCGGGCGATGAACTCGGTCACCTTGAAGCCGGGCAGCTGGCCGCCCTCGCCGGGCTTGGCGCCCTGGGCCACCT
>MDTG01021728.1_pt1 | contig 12022 bp, 8 predicted proteins | sample 811421 | NCBI WGS metagenome assembly MDTG01 (sample SAMN05326645, study PRJNA326480) | marine metagenome | isolation source: seawater | place: Pacific Ocean: South East | collected 2011 | reverse complement strand
AAATAATAGATTTTGGATACCGAATATTATAATATTTATCTTTTCTTGTTCCCAAAGATCGCGAACAGTATTCATAAGTGAATCGTTTGGTTTATCTTTTACAATTATAATTAAATCGTCCTTTGGTTCTAATACTTTTTCTAATGTAAATAAATCTTCTACTATTTCGTGAATATTATTTGGTCGTAAAGATTTATCTAATGAATATTTTATATAACATTTTTTTTCGGTAGTTTCATTAGTTTCAATATACATATCTAGTTGATTTGTAACGGACATTGAATTTATTTCATTTATACTAAATTTCTTATAATCTTCTACTAAAAACCCTTGATTTTCTAAAATAGATAATATATTTTTTCTAGACTTATAAATATTATTTACGAGAGTGCTTGTTGTCGTCATTGAATATATATGATATATTTGTTTATCTATAAATCAATTTATTTTTATATTTAAAAAAATAAATTATTCTATTGAAATTGTTTTTTTAACATCTTTATTTTCTTCTTTATCTTTTATAGTTTCTTCGTTATTTTCGGGATCATTTAAAGAGTCTGGTTTTAATAAACTATCGGCATTTGGATTATATGGTGGTGATGGACTATCAGACGGTGTTCTAGGTGGAGGAGGAAGTGGTTGTTGTGTCATCCAAGCAGGTCTATTATCCATACCTCGTTGTCCAATAGATTGTGACGGAGGAGGAGGAGGAGGAGGAGGAGGACGAGTAGGTGGTAATAGTGATGTGTCTCGTGGAACATAATTGTTTTTTCTTGTTTCTTCCATATCGTGTCGAGTTTGCGCATATTGTGACGTAGTATATCTTGTTCTTAAAATATCTTCTATACTATCTTTCCAATTATTGGGTGTTTGTTTTTGTTCTAATACCGCTACTAAATACTTTTCATCTATTTTATATTTTGCTACATCTTTATGAACCCAACCAATTGGATATTTATCGGGTATTTCTGGAATACTTTCTGCCCAAATATCTTCCGGCTCACCATCTTCATCTAAAATTAAAGAAACATAAGCTATCTCTGGTGATGGACCATAATTGATTTCCATTTTTCTCCACGGAAAAACTCCTGGCTTTAACATATCTTCATCTTCGTCTTCGTCATTATCGTCATCATAAAATGAATCTGGTGTTGTTTTGTCACTTGGTGTTTCATATCCATCCATATGCGGTTTATGTTGTTTTGTTTCATATACAACTTCTAATCCATCGTCAGCTAATTTTTCAATAATTGGTTTTTTATCATCATCTTCTCTTAAACCATATGACTTTATATTATAAGATAAATTTGTTAATTGGTCTATGTTTTCATCGGTGATAATTCTCATTTGTACATTCATTGCTAATAATTCTTGCATTAAAAGTTTAAAAGTATATGGTATTCTAACAATACTAAATTCCTTTCCGTGTTTTGTTATATTTTGAATGAAAAACTCGTCACCCCTTTGATTAAATACAATTGGTCCATCTACCATTGGGCTAATAAATAAATCCTTTTCTTTATTATAAATAGCTATTGTTCCGGTTTTATTGCATACGGCCATCTGATAATCGTCTCCTCTTTCTAACATTGATTCATTTAAAAAATAAGAAGCGCCGTGACCGATTACTCCGTCTCTCTCCATCTCCCCTATTCTTAATCCACCATCATTTGCACGACCTTGAACAGCTTGCCTCGTGATTGCTGTTTTGGGACCTCTTGCACGATAATTGATTTTATCTTTTACCATATGTTTTAATCTCATATAATACGATGGTCCAAAGAATATATTTGCCTCTATTTGTTGACCTGTTGGACCATCATAAAATACTTCATTTCCACCAGAATGTAAACCCACGTCTTGTAAAAGAGAACCTAATATTTCGTGCTTTGAACCCGAATTCTCAAAGGCAGTGCAATTCATAAAATATCCATAATTAATACCTATTTTAGAGGTAAGAGTTTCAACTAATTGACCAATTGTCATTCTAGATGGTATTGCGTGAGGGTTCACAATAATATCCGGTCTCATTCCATTGGCTAAATATGGCATATCTTGTTCAGGAATTACCATACCAATGGTTCCTTTTTGTCCACATCTACTGCAAAATTTGTCTCCTATTGCGGGAATTCTTTCTTCTCTTATTCTGATTTTTGCTAATCTAAATCCTTCTTCACCCTCGGTAATAAACGATTTGTCAACATATCCCAATTGTCCCTTTTTTGGAAAGGTTGATGCGTCTCTTAATTTTGTATTATCATCTATTGAAGACATACTTTTTCCTATTAGAACTTTTTTATCATCCATTGGTGTATTTTCTTTAATTAAACCATTTTCATCTAAATAAGAATAATCAAATCCTGGTCTAATACCAACTACATTGTTATCTATAACATTTAGAAATTTAGAATTTACACTGGATGTTTTTACCTTAAGACTTTCTTCTCGGTCTTCATACATATTAAAATAGGTAGTGCGAAACATACCACGATCAAGAGATCCTTTATTTATTAAAATAGCGTCTTCTACATTGTAACCATTTAAACACATAATGGCTACCATCACATTTTCGCCATATGGGTGCTCCTCATTGTGAATTAATTTAAAATATCTTGATTTTGTTGCCGGAATTTGTCCATAATTTAATATAACTCCCATTTTATCAATTCTGTTTTGAAAATTAGAATGATAAATAGAGACTGCCTGTTTCGCTTGACCGCATCCAAATAAATTTCTAGGCAATGGATTTTGTTCTGGTAAAATTACTTGATTACCCATTATACCGAACATTAAAGAAGGATGTATTTCTAAATGAGTACTATTTTTTTTTAACGTAGCTTCTCTGGTTGAAATATAAGCCATTTCCGATTCAGATGAATCTAAAATATCTAAAATAGCCTTATTTTCAACAGCTTTGTCTAATGATTTATATAGATTTTTATCATCGTATACATCTTTATGGTTTAAAAACCAATCAGGATTTGCTTTTTTTTCAAATCCAGATACACATTCTTCCCACGAAAATTCGCCTGATAATATTTTTTCTTGTATTGATTTATTTATAGAAACTGACCCAGGTGTTTCGCAATAAAAAATAGGTCTACATAATCTTCCAGAATCAGTGTAAATATATATTGTATCTCTAGTAATATCATAACTAATACTTGTATACATAGGTATTGCTCCTATTCTTCTCTGAAGTAGTAAATAAGTGACAATATCAAATGGTATGGTTGTTACAAAAACCCAATTACCATTAATAAATATTTTACTTTGATTATTTATTGTTAAGGGCTCTAACTCCTCGATATAATTTACATTTAATGTTATTAAGATGTTAATTATTTTTTCAATAGAATATCCCGTTGATATTTGAGTTAAAATAGCCATATGTTTATGCAATCCAACATTTCCACCATCGGGAGTATCTACTGGGTCAATTAATCCCCATTGAGAACCGTGTAATAAACGAGGCTTTACTATTTTCGCACTAGCATCCATAGGTAAGTTGATTTTTCTTAAATGGGTCATAAAAGAATTAAAAGATAAACGATTTAAATCTTGAACTGCTCCTAATTTTTTTGTATTTGCTTGAGAACCCCAATTTCCTCTAAATCCTTTGCGAAATCCTTCCTCCACAATTCTATTTTTAAAAATATTTTTAACATTATTTGTAATTAAACTAGTAAAATTACTTTCATAATCTCCTTTATGGAAATAATATTCTTTATCAATGGTTTTAAATATATCTTGTTGTTGTAAATTATAATATTCTCTAAATAATTGATATATTAAAACACCTGGTACTTCGACTCTTTTAAATTTAAAATGATCACGATCCGTGGGAGGGACTTCTTTAACGTAAACCTTAAGAAGTTCGTTTGCCATATATCCTAAATAATAAGCCTTTGATTTAAAATTTAATTCGCCAATATGAGGCAAAAAATAGTTCATTAATATATCGTATACGTGTCGTATAGTTTTACCTTTTGTAAAGGTTTTTATATAATTTAATGCGGCGTGTTGCGTAAATATTGTTCCTGCGTCATAAACACAAGGAGTAAATAATTCTACGTATTTTTCATTATCAATGTCTAAAATACAGTGTTCTATAATGCTTTTATCAGATATTACACCTAATGCTCTCATTACAATAAATAATGGTACTGGTTTTTTTACATTTGGTATATTTACAACCATATTCTCTTTTTTAAGAGATGGGGTTGATGTAACCATATAGATGGCAGTAGTTCTAATGTGTTTTGACGAATCTTCTGATACAGATCTCACCTCTACGCTATGACTATATTGGTCACTTACATTTTCTCTTACATATATCATATTGTTACCAAACCCTTCCTGAGAAATAATGGCTTTTTCCTTTCCCTGTATAATAAAATACCCTCCTTGATCATTTCTGCATTCTCCCATATTAAAGCAGGTTTCATTAGATAACTTATTTAAAACACATAAATCAGATTTTAACATAATTGGAAATCTTCCTAAATAAATTTTCTCTAGGGTAAAACTTTCAATGGTTTCCTTTTCATATTCATCTAATGAAATTATGTCAACTTCTACATCGTAATGTATACTTATACCATATGTCATATTTCTTAATCTAGCCTCATTTGGAAACATCATATGTTCGGAGTTATCATCGAAAATAACCGGTTTTCCATAATATAATTTATCACCGTTTTTACCTGCTAAATATAAATGGGCTTGTTTATGGAACTTTTTCGTTTTTTCATTTTGTTGTTTTAAAATTTTAATAGGGTTTTTTTCTTTAAAAATTTGTTTTATATTATAATTAAAAAAATCATTAAAGGAATCTATTTGATGTTTTACTAAGCATTTAGGGTTGTCTTCAAAATACTTTTGTATCACATTCCATTTTAGATTTTCATTCATATAATATAAAACCTTTATATTTTTAAATTATTAATTTTGGTATAATACTAAAATTCCAAATATAATAAAAAACAAGATAATTGGTAGTAAAAGAACAAACCAAGCGATTTCACCATATCCTGCTTTACACATTAAATCTAATATCCACGTCCAAAATAAGATGTAACCAGCTTGAATTACTAAAGCAAAGAATGTGCTAATTACATCACAACTATAAGAACCTACGCAAAAGGTATTAGTATTTCCTAAATTTTGTATCATTATTAAAACAAAAGAAAGCACAGAAACTAAAAAATAAATAAAAGATGGTGTGCATAATTTTTTCAAATCAAGAGGAGTTTTTTTCATTATATATAAGAATACAAAAATAAATTAATAAGATCTTGTTGCAGAATTTGCGGCGATTAAAGCATTATCCAAATATGTCATATTATTAACATTACCTTTAGCTCCGGTTCCACCTGTGTGATTAAAATGATCAGCAGTAGGCGATGGATTTGTTCCTGGGTTATCACCGATTGCTCCTCTGCCTAGTTCACTCATAGAATGTATACCACTTCTAAAAACATTTGCTATTTCACCTGTCAAAGGTATATTACTTGCGCCCCCCTTAAGTTGTCCAGCTTGATATACGGGTTCTGCTCTTTGAGCAAGTTCGTTACCTCCTGCGGGTATTCCAGTTTTACTTAATGGGTAAATGTTTCCTAAAGTTTCATTTTGATTATAAAAAATAGGAAATGTCTTTCCTCCTTTAATTTTTTTACGATGCGAATAACGGCGTTTTTTAGAATTACGCTTTAATTTTCTACGTGATTTATTATTGTGTTTTTTATGGTTTTTTTTATTGTTCTTTTTATTGTGTTTTCTTGTTTTTTGTTTTTTGTAGTGTTTTTTATTGTTGTATTTACTTGCCTTCATTATATATTACTTATATAATATCTACGTGGGTCAACATATGACGACGACAACACATTTTTGTTAATTTCATTTTATCCAATACTTGTCCTTCTACCGATTTATCTAAATTAGTTTCTGTCAAATAATTTACTGTCTCGATTGGTTCATTGACCTTTAATTTTCTTACTTCTTTTAAATAAAATCGATATTTGTCCGCAAGAACATTGCCGCACGTAAAACATTTAACCGGGATGATCATTTTATATTTAAAATATAAAATAATTATTAAATCAATTTATTTTTATATTAAAGTATTAATTGGAAGATCTGGGATTTGAAATAAAATATCCTCAATATTTTTTGCTAATTCTAGTACCATTTTAATTCTTTCTTTATCTTTAATTATTTTATTTTCAACACCATTATATAGTTTTTTTGTTTCTGAATAAATATAATCAATTTTTTCATCAAAATGCTCTAAATCTTTTTCAAATTTTTCTAATTCTTTATTATTTAACTGTATGTTATCAAAATATAAAGGAGGTGATTTTGGTTTTGATTTTGGTGATTTTGATTTTGTTTTTGATTTTGTTTTTGATTTTGTTTTTGGTTTTGTTTTTGGTTTTGTTTTTGATTTTTGTGATTTTGATGATTTTGTTGGTTTTGATTTTGTTTTTGATTTTCTCATTGTTTTTTTCATTTTTTCTTTAAACTTATTAATATCTTTAATTAATTTTTCTTTTGCTTTTATTGTCATTTTTTCTGTCATTGTTTTTAGTTTTACTAAACCTTCTTTAACTTTCTTTGTTAATTTTTTATTTTTTTTTGTTTCTTTATATTTATCTTGTGGATTTTTTTTAAATAAACCTAATAAACCAGCTTTTTTTGTTTTACTTTTTTTTTTACCACCTCCTGTAGTTACATTAGAAAATTCTCCAGGAGTAATAGAAAAGGGACCTTTATCAAATCTATAATAAGTATTCAAAACACGTTCATCAAATATACTCATTGTCTTCATAGTCGAATATGCAAAATATATTTCAGCATCACCACTACCCATCCTACCATCACCACCAATATGATCTATTTGTGTATTTAATAATACACATATTCCTTCTATAACTGGTAATACGCTTTCATTATATTTATCTATATCTTTCCCAATATTTGATATAGAAGAAACCGGGGTCATATCATGTAAAATAACTTTACTTCCATTACCTGTACCCAAAGGGCATTTCTGTCTAACTAATTCACTGCATATTTTATAAGCGCTACTTGTTTTGTCATTTACATTTGATGGTATAAATGTTAGATAACTATTAGCTGTTCTTGTATGATCCGTTTCTTTAAATACTTCTAATAAACGATTAGCAGTATATTTATTTATCGAATCTTCATCTTCATCTTCATCAATAATATCATACATAAGACCATCAGGACCTACTATATCACCATTAGGATTTTTTTGAATTCTTTCCATAGCAGGAGGATAATCCTCAATTTTATTAGATATGGTTATATATTCTCGGTTGCTTTTTGGTTTTTCATTACAACAGGTATGAGCCCATAAATATTCTAATTTTATTAACATTTGTGCTGCGTATCCAAGATTTGCTGCTCTATTATAGGATTGACCGTAAGACGTTTTTAATTTGTCTCGAGAAGCTAACCACGAAAACCGAATAGCTGTCATAAATGGAAGAATATGTTCGCATTGAGGACGTAAGGGAGTTAATTTATCATCCATATCAAATTTAGTAGTTACTTTTTGATTACATATATAACAGATACAATCATCATTTATACATACATCTCCTCCTCCTCTCCCATCTTCTGACATAGCAATTTGGCATTGACTATAAGGTAAACTTTTTGGAGTACCTGAAAAGCTACTGGTTTCTATCACCGACCTAGGTTCTTTTTCTCTTCTTGGAAAAATACTTTCTACCCATTTTGTATAAGACGTTTGAGAATTTTTTCCATCATCAAATGGCATATTTGTTAAAGAAAGTTTGTCTCTCCATTGGTTTTTATTACTAGTAAGAGCTAATATATCTTCTCCTATTCTTTGATTTTTTCTTCTTATTACTTTACCGCATTTTCTAACATATAATCTACATATTTCTTTCCATCCTCCTTTATTTGGAAAAATTTCTTGTAAAAGTAGATATAACTCTTTAAAATTTCTTAGTTCAATTGGAGAGATAAGTTTTCCAGATCTATTAAATATATTTGTAGTGTATTTTTGTATGAAGCTATGACGTATACCATTATATTTTTCTTGATTTAAGTGGTTAGTAATATATTTCCAAAAAGATAATGGGACTATCTGAGCTATATGTATTTCATTAATAGCTTCATATGGATTTGGTATTTCACCTGTTTCGTTTTTCTGCATCATCCAATTTAATGCGTCATAATATCCTCTGGTTACAGAATCTATTTGATCTATACTTTTTAAATTAGTTATATCGAATGCATCTTCATCTTCATCATCACTAACATTTAATTTAAATACACTATCATCATATTCTTCTGATGAACTACTCGAATTTCCTCGTTTTAGAGCTGGTGGAGGAGGAGGCATTACTTGTGTTGTAGTTAGTTGTTCTGCTGCATGTGCTGCGGCTATTTGTTCTACGGCTGCTTGTTCTGCACGTGCTGCGGCTTCTTGTTCTTCTGCATGTGCTGCGGCTATTTGTTCTACGGCTGCTTGTTCTGCTGCTGCTGCTTGTGCTGCTGCTGCTTGTGTTTTTGAAGTTGGTGGATTAGGAGGCATTACTTGTGCTTCTGTATGTGCTGCGGCTATTTGTTCTACGGCTGCTTGTTCTGCTGCTGCTTGTGTTTTTGAAGTTGGTGGATTAGGAGGCATTACTTGTGCTTCTGCATATGCTGCGGCTGCTTGTTTTGCTGTTTTTGATTTTTTTATTTTTTCTTGTTCTGGGGGGGTTGTATTATGTTTTCTAGTATTTTTTTCATCAAAATCATCCATTAGTATATCAAAATCATCCATTAGTATAATATATAGAAATATTATATTAATTAACTTCTTCATATATTGGAGTGGGCGGAGTAAAATCTCTTTGTCTAACATCTCCATTATCGGATAAAAATACGCTTAAAAAAAAACCTAGTGTGGCGGATTGATAGAAAAATAATACGGGAATACAACTTTCTAAAAAGGTCATTATATTACAAACCTGTAATAAAATCTTTAAATAAATCTAAAAACGATTTGCTTTCTAAATCTACTTCTACTTCTTTTGTTACTTTTGTGTTTTCGTTTAATGTTAATTGTCCATAACTAGCAAATAATGCTAATATAAATACTAATAATAAAACCATTATTGTATAATTGTACTTCATTATATCCATTATACATTAAGCTTCTATTTTTTTACAGTCTAAAATATTGAAATTATTAATCTCTGCTTCTGCTTCTGCTTCTGCTTCTGCTTCTGCTTCTGCTTCTGCTTCTGCTTCTTCTTGTGTCTTGGCTTCGGTTTCCATTAGGGAGTCGAGAATTGTGATCTACTCGTTCTAATCTACCACCGTATCCACGCCTCCAATTAATTTGCATCCAATTTTGTGTAATTACAGGTGGTATATCTGATTGTCGGAATTCATCTTTTATTTCAGACTCAAATAGAAAGATATTACCTCTTATAGCATCGTCATTAAAAAAACCAAGTTTTTTTAACCCTTGATTAGAAGTGTGCGAATAATTTATAAAATGTTTAAATCCACTCCATGTGGACTCAAGTTTATTTGGACTCATTGGTACAAATCCTATCGGTTGGATTATTACACCGAATGTTACAGCGTGTCTAACCACAGCAGTTATTGCACCGGGTTGGTTAAACACATTAGTTTGTAAGGAATCTTTCGCCATAAGGTTAGGTAACCCCAATTCTTGATATACCTCATTATAACTCATTGCTTCATTATACATCTTAGACGGTCTTATACACGACACTACCATTGCGAGTTCACATACGGTTGGATTGAATTCATAATTAATTTGTTTTTGACTCGCATCAAAATTTGAATTATTTAATATCCGATACTTAAGATTTTTAAGTGTATTTTCGAATATTTTTATACCCATATTTAACTTATGTGATGCAGGCATAACAGGACCCCCGCCAAATTCTTGATTTATCATATGATACGCAACTGGAATTCCTGTAGATTGTAGATACGTTTTAATATTTCTTTTATAATCATCCATTATATCATATCCCCCTGGTGCATCTATTTGTGCTTGATCCGGTGATTCTTGCTTCTTTATCCAATGAATTTCAGACATATTTAAGTTTATGAAAGATGTCCAAGGACGATTATTCCGCGCCATAGTGATATTAACCATAAAACTTGTACTCCAATATCCACTTGCGCTTGTGGAGCTTCTACTGAATCTCATATATTTTATGTTTACCATATCTCGAAGTGGTCCAGAAAAATTAAAACTGCCTTTTGAATCCAACATCTTTAAAATCGTGTTCCTCTGTTCATCATCGAGACCCATCATTTTTCTCTTAGACTCATTTATAAATTTATCACTCATAATTTCGTTTTCACGATCGATCTTAGCAGGATCTATAAGATATTTTGTAGGAGTGACCGTAGGAGTGCCCAACCTAGCCGAACCACCTATAGTCATTTTTCGCCTATTTTTTCTTAAAGACAATAACTTACCTTTTCTAAATTGTTTTTTTTTAGTAACTTTTTTTTTCTTTCTTTTTCTCAATTTAGTTTGTTTCCTAGTATTACGATTTCTTTTTGGCATATATATAATTGATTTATTTTTCATTTTCTATTTTTTTAAACTCTAGTTTATATCCTTTGGTTGTTTTTTTAAATTTCCCCATTAATTCGTGAGAATGAATAATATCGTGACATTTTTCACATACACTTATTAAATTTCCACTATGATTTTTATGATGGCTTTCTACGTAATCGTTTTCATTGGCGTCTTTTTGAGGGCTCAAGTGGTGCACTTCGTCACCCATTTTTTCCTTACAAAATTGACAAATATCTTTTAGTTTATTTGGGTTATAACGGCTTTTTTTTAAAGACAACGTATTTCGACTTTTACCGGAATATTTATTTAAAATCACCTCCGCATCTCGCAAAAAATCGGTAGGCATCTTTAATGATTTACATACTTCTAATCCATAAATACTTTCTCCAGAACCGTCTTTTAAAATACGATCATAAACCAAAGCATTTGTCTCTTCGTCGTAAGAAATAGCCATATGTTTCATAATAATATTTGGCATCTCTTTTAATTCGCTATAATGATTTAGTTCGTGAAAGTGTGTTGCGAAAATAAAACTGCTGTTTGTTTTGTATATTTTTTGCATTCCAGAGACAAATATACTTAATGCTGAATCGGTTTCTGTTCCAGAACACAATTCATCCCCCAATATAAGGCTATTGGGTGTGGAATATTTTAAAATAGTTCTTAGTTCTGACATCTCTACTTCAAAGGTTGAAAGCCCCTTGAAAATATTATCATTTCCTAAAATCCTTGTAAAAATATAATCATAGGGGTAATATTCAAAGCTTTCGCAAGGAACATAAAATCCGATTTGAGCCATAATTACACTAATACCTAGTGCCTTTATTAAACTGGTTTTACCAACCGCATTCACTCCGTATAACAAAATGCCTTGTGTAGTGCCGAGAGACAAATCATTAGGTACATATGTTTCTTTTTGGTTTAGTTGTTCTATTAATATGTGGCGTATTTGTTTTGCTTCTACAAAAGATTTTCCACTTTCTCGGATGACTGGTTTCACGCAGTTATATAATTTTGCTACCTGACATTTATTTTGAAGAAGATCTAGGTTAACCACGTATTCCACCAAAAAATTGATATGGGGTTCATATGTAATCATTTCTTCCATAAATTTATCGTAAACAAGAGACAAAATAGATAAAAAACTTTCTTTATCATCTCGTAGACCCAAACACAGTTTTTTAATAGCTGGGTGAATAATTTCGTGCTGACTTTTGGTGTATTTATTTACATCGAGTAGGGTGCAATCAAATATAAAATCCACGCCTTTTTTAGTGGTCAATGTTTCTTGTTTTAAACCAAGGGTTATGATTTGTTTTTTAAGAGTGGTTGCGCGTTTCATAGTCATTAGTAAATGATGATATCCCTCCTTTGTTTCATATGGTTTAATGTATTCAGGAGTTT
>MDTG01370037.1_pt1 | contig 12023 bp, 13 predicted proteins | sample 811421 | NCBI WGS metagenome assembly MDTG01 (sample SAMN05326645, study PRJNA326480) | marine metagenome | isolation source: seawater | place: Pacific Ocean: South East | collected 2011 | reverse complement strand
TGGTTTATATGGATATCCAGTTTTGATGGCTGCAGATATTCTTTTATACAAATCAACTCACGTTCCTGTTGGTGATGATCAAAAACAACATATAGAATTGGCTAGAGATATTGCATCTTCTTTTAACAATATGTTTACTTCTGATGAAGAAGACGATTTTTTTAATTTACCTGAACCACAAATTATAGGTGAGGCTACCCGTGTAATGAGTTTAAGAGATGGTATGAAAAAAATGAGTAAGTCAGAAGAGTCTGATTTTTCAAGAATCAATCTTAAAGACAGCCCCGATGAGATTAATAAAAAAATAAAAAAAGCAAAATCTGACTCTGACTCTATTCCAGATGATTTAAAATCTTTAGAAAAAAAACCAGAAGCTTTGAATCTTCTCAATATTTATTCAGACATTTCAAAAACAAATTTAGAAAAAACCTTAAAAGAAATGGCTGGAAAAGAATATTCTTTTTTAAAAAATAAACTTACGGAATTGCTCATAAGTGAAATATGCCCAATTGGTAAAAAAATTAAAGAATTAATGGACGATGAGACACATTTGCAAGAGATATTGAATAAAGGCAGTGTAAAAGCAAGGGTAATAGCTGAGGAAAACCTTAAAAATGTTCGTGATAAAGTAGGCTTGATATAATATAAATTTTTAATGATACAAGTAGAAAATACTCCAAATCCTGAGTCTCTTAAATTTTTATCTGAGCAAATTATTTCAGATATAGGAACTGAAGAATTTCAAAAAAATAATATAAACAACATATCAAACTCTTTCGTAAAAGAATTATTGAGCTTTAAAGGAGTAGAGTTAGTTTTATTGTCAAAAAATTTTTTATCCGTAAAAAAAGATAAAACTGTTTCTTGGAATGAACTTAAGCCAATGGTTATTTCTCATATAAATCACTACTTTGAAAAAAACAAGAATCCAATTTTAGAAAAAACAAAGGAAATAAAAAAAAATTTTTCTAATGATGATAACGAAGTAATTGAAAAGATAAAAGAAGTATTAGATAGTAAGATTAGACCTGCTGTAGAAAAAGATGGCGGTGACATCAAATTTAAATCTTTTGAAAACGGAGTGGTAAAAGTTGAACTTCAAGGAAGTTGTTCAGGCTGTCCTAGTTCTTTAATTACTTTAAAGCAAGGTGTTCAAAATTTGTTGAAACATTACGTAAAAGAAGTCAATTCAGTAGAGGCTGAATAAAGATGAAAAAAAATTTAAGCTATAAAGATAAGCTAATTGAACTTGCTCAGATTTACGATGTTAAAGAAATTAAAGAGTACTTAAAAAGAAATAAAGAGTTAACTACAGGCCAACTAGAATTAATTTTAAGAAAAAATAAAATAGTCATACCAAAAGATTTTAAAACTAGTTTCATTAAAGAAAATTTTTATAAACCATTAAATAAAGTTTCAAAACATATTGATGATTTGAAAGTCGATAGTTCAAGAAAAGCTTCAAAACTTTCTAGACATGTAATTTACCTTAAAGAAGATAGCTCAAGAGCTATTTCCAATTTCTTCTATAATATATGGAGGACTTCTGGGAAAATAGGTCTTGGAGCTTTGAACGTCCTTCCTCTAATTGGAAAAACTTTTTATAATTTTTTTGGAGACTTTTTTACAAACATTTTTAACACAATTTACGAGCAACAAATAAACAAAAAGAAAGTAGGCCAATCTTTAGTAGCAATTTTTATAATAGTTGGAATTTTTACAGTGATACTTTCAGGGATCTCCTCATTTAACGAACATGAAAAGCAAATAGTAAAAAAAGAAATAAAAAAACCTCAACCAAAAATTAAAAAAGACGAAAAAAAATTGAATTTAAAAGCTAAAAAAGAAGTCCAAAAACCAAAAGCAGAAAATAAAAAAAAAGGAAAAGTACCAGAATTAATCTTACCAGATTTGAATTTAAAAACTGCAACAGTTTTAAATTTATTTGATGATGTTGATTATAACTTAAATAATGTAAGAAATGAAAAAGTTGTGAAGCCTATATATTTTACTCAATTTCCAAAAGATCTTGATGAAATACAAAGTGTTAAATTAAAAAAAGAAACATTTATAAAGATTGTTTTGCCGCTAGTCGTTGCTGAAAATGAAAAAATATTAGAGGATAGAGATAAACTAATTAAGATCTCTTTTAAAAAAATGACCTCTGATGATGAAAAACAGTGGTTAAGACAGAAGTTTTTAGAATATAAAGTTAAAAAAGGAAGTATAAGCGAACTAAAAATTAGAATGGACATAATTCCTACCTCAATTGCTTTAGCGCAAGCAGCTAAAGAAAGTGGCTGGGGCACATCTAGATTTGCTTTAGAGGGTAATGCAATTTTCGGTCAATGGACATGGAATGGAAAGGGTATAGAACCACTTCTAAAAGATAAGTCAAAGAGTCACAAAATTTTAAGATTTCCTATTTTAAGAGCATCGGTAAAGGCTTACAAAAATAATTTAAATACTCATAAAAGTTATTCAAAATTTAGAGAAAAAAGAAAATTACTAAGAGATAAAAATAAAAAGATTAATGGTCTTGAACTTACTAAAACACTAGGCAGCTATGCAGAAACAGGAAGCGAATATACTAGAATTTTATCTCAAATTATTGTTCAAAATAAATTAATGGATTTTGAACCTGTAAGATTAGCAAATTCTGTTATCAGGCAAGAATTAAACCTGTAAATCAATTTTCAGCTAGTACAAATTGAATCCCCAACCATCTCCAATAACCTTTTTTTTCTCTCAAAGAACAATTTATTCGTCCTCTTTCACCTAAAAATTTTTCATCTATATAAATTTCAAGAATATTATTTTCAATAAAATTAATTTTAGAATTTCGCCATTTATTTCCCTCATTTGAGTAACAATTTATTGATTTTAAATTATTTATATTATCAAAAAATTCAATTTTTACATTTGGCGGATTGTTATTTTTTAATAAAAATTTTTCTTCTGGATATATTTTCTTGTATTTTAGCGGTAGAGTTTTGGTTATCGTGGTAAATCTTTTTAATTCTCCATATTTTTCATTTATAGGGAATCTTGGCAGTTCAAAAAAATCTTTCGTTTCATCTATGACTCCAGAATGTTGTCCAAGAGCATATTCAAATCCCAGATTTTTAATAATTTCTTTAAATTGTAAACTATACTCGCCAAACGGATAAGAAAAAAATTTAGAGTTTTTTCCTAAATTTTTTTTAAAAATGTTAACAGAAGTAACAATATCATCTTTAATTGTTTTTAAGTTTTTATCGATTAAATACTCATGGGTATGGCTATGATTGCCTATTTCAACAAAATCCTCTTTGCTTATATTTTTAATTTGCTCCCAGTTCATGTAGCCAGGCGCCCCAACCTCTCGAGTGCTTATGAATAAAATAAAGGGTATCTTTTTTTCTTTAAGTATTGGCCAAGCATTCTTATAAAATGATAAGTATCCATCATCTATTGTAAGTAAAATTTTCCTCTTATTCTTTTTTTGATATAAATCTAATTTAAAATTTTTAGGATTAACAAATTCAATTTGCTGATTTTTGATAATTTCTAAATGATTTTTAAAATCACCAATTTTAATATTGGTAGATGGATATTTATTCTCATCAAATCTATGATACATAATTGAAATAATACCAAAATCATCAAAATTTACCTCTTGAACGGATGAATAAAGTTTGTTTTGATTAAATAAAAAAATTATAAATATAAAGATGATAAAAGATTTTCTGATAATTAGTTGCACAGGAAACAATGATAAAATTGGTTTAAAAATCAATAATAATTTTTTTGTTCATAATTTTAAAAATAAAACTCATAAAAATGAGTTATTAGTATCTACAATATTGAATTTGACCACCAAGCACAAAGCAAATATTGATAAATATTTCTCTGTCCTTGTTAATAATGGCCCTGGTAGTTTTTCTTCTATAAGAGTAGCCTTATCAGTAGCTAAAGGATTAAAAATATCAAATAATGTTAATTTATATGGCTTCAGGGATGAAGATTTGTCTGTTTTTAACCTTGAAAACATTGAAATTTTAATTAGTAAAAAATTAATAGAAAAAAAATTGATTAAACCATTATATTTAAGTTAAATTCATTTTTATGACCACTATAGAAGATAAATGTAAAGAAAAAGGTGTAAGACTAACTGAGCAAAGAAAGATAATTGCGAAGATACTGTCTGAGTCTAAAGAGGAATATGGTTCAAAAGACCATCCAGATGTTGACGAGTTACATAAACGAGTAGCACTAATCGATGACAAAATAAGTATTGCTACAGTTTATAGAACTGTAAAACTTTTTGAAGAAGCAGGAATTTTGATAAAGCATGATTTTAAAACAGGTAAAGCAAGATATGAAATTAATGATGATCACAATCATTTGATTGATATTAATAGTGGAGAAATTGTGGAATTTGTAGACAAAGATATTGAAGCTTTGCAGGAAAAAATTGCTAACAAGCTTGGGTATAAATTAGTTGATCACAAACTTGAATTATACGGTTCAAAAATCAAAAAATAAATTGGAAAAAAAAATATTCATTAAAACTCTTGGCTGTCAAATGAATGAATACGATAGCGATCGTATTGTCACTAATTTAACAAAAATTAATTATTCAAGAACTAATGATCCTCTCGAGGCTGATTGTTATATACTTAACACTTGTCACATAAGAGAAAAAGCAACTCAAAAAGTTTATCATGATATTGGAAGAGTAAAAAAACTTTTTAAAAATAAAAAAAAACCTATTGTAATTGTTGCAGGTTGTGTTGCTCAAGCCGAAGGAGAAATTTTAATGAAAAGAGAAGCATATATCGATGGAGTAATAGGCCCTCAGTCATATCATTATCTAAATAATGTTCTTCTGCAAATAGAAAATAAAAAGAAGAAAATTATTTTTACTGAATTTGAGGCAGAAAATAAATTTGATGATTTAGTAGATAATAAAAATAAAGATAGTAAAATTTCTTCTTTCTTAACTATACAAGAAGGATGCGATAAATTTTGTAAATTTTGTGTCGTTCCTTACACAAGAGGACCAGAATTTTCTAGAAAGTTTAATCAGATAATTTCTGAAGCTAAACAACTTGTAGATCAAGGAACAAAAGAAATTATATTGTTAGGTCAAAATGTAAATGCATATGATTATTCAGGTAAAAAATTATCTGACCTAATATTTAGTCTAGATAATATCAATGGGTTAGAGAGGATAAGATACACAACATCTCACCCAAGAGATATGAGCGACGACTTAATTAAAATACATGGAGTTTCTAAAAAGTTAATGCCTCTTTTGCATTTACCGGTTCAAAGTGGATCTAATAAAATCTTAAATAAAATGAATAGAAAACATACAATTGACGAATACTTAAATGTGGTGGAGAAGTTAAGAAAAGAAAAATCTACGATAGAGTTTTCAAGTGATTTTATAATAGCTTATCCAGGAGAAACCGAGGAAGATTTTTTAAAATCAGTAAATTTAATGAAAAAAATTAAATTTATTAATACTTATTCTTATATTTTCAGCCCACGGCCAGGTACACCCTCTGCTAAATTGAATTTAGTAGAGAGTAAAATTGCAAAAGAACGATTAATTGGATTTCAAGAAATTTCTAAAAAGATTAAAAAAGACTATAAAAAAAAATTAATTGGAAATAAAGTAAAAGTTTTATTTGAAAATAAAATTAATAATAATCAATTTTTTGGAAGAGATGAATATCACAACTCAATTGTTATTAACTCGAATAAAGATATTGTCGGCAAAACTTTGGAAGTGAACATTAAGGAGTGCAATCTTCAAACTATTTATGGTGATTTACATAACCAAAAAGATGCAGCCGCTTAATGATGAATAATCTTGTTACATGGGGTTTGATTGGCTACGGAAAATTTGGAAAAAAAATAGAAGATTCATTTTTTCAAACAAAATACTCAAAATTATCAAGTATTGCCAGTAAGTCATTCGAATCAAAAACTAATGAGGAAAAGTCATTAATAAAAGATAAAACACTTTATCAATCTTATGATGATTTAATTAACGATAAAACTATCAATAGTGTTTATATAGCTACGACAAATAATTTTCATAAAGAATTAATTATTTTATCAGCCAAAAACAAAAAAAATATAATCTGTGAAAAACCTGCGTGTTTAAATACTAATGACTTTGAAGAATGTTTATATGAAGTAAAAAAAAATAAAGTATTTTTTATGGAAGGTTTGATGTATTTACACCATCCTCAAATTATAAAAGCTATAGAATTAATCAAAAATGGTGAAATTGGAGAAATAGAAAAAGTAAACTCTAGTTTTGGCTATCGAATAGGAAAAAAATTATTTTTTTTGGAGTTAAAAAAGATTGATACTAAAGCAAGAATTTTTAATCCTTTACTTGGCGGTGGAGCTATTTATGATTTAGGTTGTTATCCAATTACTGCAGCAATTTTGTTTTTTAATTTAACCAGTCATACCAATAGAGTAAAAAATTCTGAATTTATGAGAAATGATGGAAGGTATGGTGTTGATGAAAATGCCGAAGCAAAGTTATATTTTGAAAGTGGTGGAGAAGCAAATCTCAAAGTTTCTATACGCAAAGATTTAGAAAATACAATTCAAATTATAGGAACTAAAGGTGAAATAAAAATACCCTATCCTTGGAAAGCACCAATGGAATCGAATATAGAAATAAAAACTGGACAAAAAGTTATACAAATAAATACAAGTTTAAAACAAGATATATATGCATTAGAAATTGATAATGCTTCTAAAGCAATAATTTCAAATAAGACAGAGATTGATTTTCCCGGCATAAGTATAGAAAGATCTTTAGAGTATATTAAAATTATGGATAATTGGAAAAATAAAGAATAAAAAATAAATTATGATATTTGACTGCTTTACTTATTTTAACGATGATTTAATTACTGAACTTAGATTAAACATATTGGATAAGTTTGTAGATAAATTTGTAATAGTTGAAGCTACAACTGATCATTCTGGGAAGAAAAAAAAATTAAATTTTAGTTTAGATAAGTTCCATTTATTTAAAGATAAAATACGATATATTATAGTTGATGATCTTCCAAAAAATACTAAGCCTTTTTATTACAATAAAAGAAAATGGCATGAGAACATGGTTAGAGAAGAGTATCAGAGAAATCAAATTATGAGAGGTTTATTTGATGCTAAAGATGAGGACCTAATTATAATTTCTGATAATGATGAAATTCCAAATTTAAGAAATATTTATAATATAAATTTTAAAAGATATGCAGTTTTTAATCAAAAATTTTATAAGTATAAATTTAACTTATTAAGTGAAGGTCAAACTCCCTATCAGGGTTCTAGGATTATAAGAAAAAAATACTTAAAAAAAAACATCACTCCTCAATGGTTGAGATATCAATATACTAAAAGAATAAAATTTTGGCAATTACACAGACATTTTACAAACCCAATAATTATAGAGGATGGAGGGTGGCACTTTTCTTTTGTGATTAGTCCAGAAAAAATTAGCTATAAAATGAAAGCTTATGGTCATGGAGAACTTAATACCCAAAAATTTACTAATGTAAGTCACATCAGGGAAAAAATAGAAAGTCAGAGAGATTTTATATCTGACATACCGTTAAAAAAAGTAGAGATAGACAATACTTTTCCAGAATATATTTCAGAAAATAAAGATAAATTTAAGGATTTTATAATTTAATGAGCAATTTAGATAAATTAGAAAATAATTTTACTTATAAAAAAATCGACAAAGAAACGATCAATATTCAAATATCTAATAATAATTTGTTGATGGCTATTGTAGGCAGCTTTAACGAAAATTTGTTAAGTCTGGAAAAACTTACGAAAACGACTATTTATTTTAGAGGAAATTCCCTTAATATTAAAGGGCAGAGCGAAAATACCCTGCTAGTACTAGATGCAATTAAGTTTCTTATAGATAAGTTTATATTGACAAATGTTATCGAAAAAAATGATATAGTAATTTCAGTGAAAAAAAATATTGAAAATAATAAACAATCTAATGTGAGATCTTTAGATCAACTTATAAAAACTCCTAAAAAATCAGTAATAGCTAGAACTGAAAAACAATCAGAGTATATAAAATCATTAAAAAAAAAATGATATAGTAATGGCTTTAGGACCAGCAGGTACAGGGAAAAGTTTTTTAGCTGTCTCAGTGGCTATTACATTACTTATGGAAAAAAAAGTTGAGAGAGTCATATTATCTCGTCCAGCGGTGGAAGCAGGAGAAAAACTTGGTTTTCTACCAGGAGATATGAAGGAAAAAGTAGATCCATATTTAAGACCATTATATGATGCTTTATATGACTTATTTGGATTTGAAAAAATTCAAAAAAAGATTGAGACTGGGGAAATTGAAATAGCACCTTTAGCATTCATGAGAGGAAGGACCTTAAAAAATTGTTTTGCAATTTTAGATGAAGCACAAAATGCAACAGAGACCCAGATTAAAATGTTTTTAACTAGAATTGGAGAAAATTCAAAACTAGTTGTAAATGGGGATCCATCCCAAATTGATTTAATAAATAAATCTCAATCAGGTTTAGTTAAGTCTAAAGAAACATTAAAGCATATTGAAGAAATTAAGATTATAGAATTTGATCACACAGATGTTGTTAGACATCCTTTAGTTTCAAAGATTATTCGGGCTTATCAAAAAAAAAGCACTGATGATAAAAATTAATGTAATTTCTTACGATAAACTTTTAAAAAAGACTATAAGAAATCCGCAAAATTATTTTGATAATAAAGTAAAATTACTCAATAGTAAGACCAATTTATTCAAGAAAAAAAGACTAATTTGTTCTTTGCTACTATCAAACTCAAAAGAGATTAAAAGATTAAATAAAAGATTTAGAAAAAAAAATAAATCTACTGACGTTTTATCTTTTCCTTTTTATAAAAAAAAAGAACTTTACGAAATAATTAAGAGAGAAAAAGAAATTTATATTGGCGATATAATTATAAATTTGGATATGTTAAATAGAATAAAACCTGTGAGCAATTTCAAAAAAAATCTTAACACATTGTGGATTCATGGATTAGTTCATTTATTTGGATACAAACACCAAAGATTAAAAGATTATAAGTCTATGAATAAATTGGAAAAGAAATATCTCCAATGTTTAAATTAGATGATTAATAAAATCTTAAATAATCGATTAATTATGATATTTTGCTTCCCTTTTTGTTTTGGAGCATTGACAGTACTTTCATTTCAGCCTTTTAATTTTTCATATATTAATTTTATTTTATTCCCACTTTTTTTTTCACTAATTGTTTTTGTTAGCAAACGAACAAAAAATATTTATCGCAAAAGACCTTACAAGAAAAATTTATTTTTTATAGGCTTAATGTTTGGTTTTGGTTTTTACTTAAGTGGTATTTATTGGATTACATATTCACTGACCTTTGATGAAAGCTTTAAGATATTAATTCCATTTGCTCTGATTTTGATACCCCTGTTTTTAAGTTTATTTATGGGATTAACAATTTTAATAATTGGTCCTTTTATTAATTATAATATTTCCTCTATTTTATTATTTTCAGGCTCTTATGCATTTTCAGATTTTATTAGAGGAAAAATACTAACAGGGTTTCCTTGGAATCTTATTGGCTACAGTTGGTCATGGTTTACAGAAGTTTTACAAATTTTGAATTATTTAGGACTGTATGCTTTTAATCTTATTGCGATTACAATTTTTACTATGCCTATAGTAATTTTTTTTAATATAAAATTAAGCAGCAAAGTAATAGCGTTAAGTTTTACATTTATTTTAATATTTTTTATATATTTGTATGGAAGCTTTTCATTAAACAAGAATAAAGGCTTATTAAATTATTTTAACAAGGACGATAAAACTTATATAAAAATAATTTCTCCAAATTTTAAATTAAATTATAATTCAACAATCCAAGAAATAGAGGAAAAGATAAGAAAAATTATTAGATATAGTAATCCTGATAAATCAAAAAAAACTATTTTTATATGGCCCGAAGGAGTTTTTACTGGGTATGATTTTGAAGAAATTTTAAATTTTAAAGAAATTATAAAAGAAAATTATAGTGAGTCCCATTTAATATTATTTGGAATAAATTCTGTAGATAAAAATACTGGTTTTTACTTTAATAGTTTAATTGTAGTTAATAATGATCTTCAAATTTTACATGAATATAACAAGAGAAAATTAGTGCCTTTTGGAGAATTTTTGCCATTTGAAAAAAATTTAAAAAAAATTGGTTTAAAAAAAATTACAGAAGGTCGTGGGTTTTTTTTAAGAGGAAAAAAACAAGAAAATATTTTAATTGATGATATTAATATCTTGCCTTTAATTTGTTATGAAATCATTTTTCCAGAACTCACTCAACAAGCTAATACGAAAACTAATTTAATAATTAATATTTCTGAAGATGGATGGTTTGGAAATTCAATTGGTCCTCACCAGCATTTTGCTAAAGCTATTTTTAGAGCTATTGAGAACGATACTTATTTAATCAGATCTGCTAATCAAGGAATAAGTGCAATAATTAGTAATAAAGGTGAAATAGTTAAAAAATTAAATACTTATGAGGCAGGAAGCATTGAATTAAATATTCCGTTGATAAAATCAGAGTATAAAAATAAAAATGATTTGATATTTTTTATACTTTTATTTACATATCTATCTATCTTTTTAATTTTTAGAAATAAAGCTGATGCAAAAAAATAAAGGTTACTTATTTACTAGTGAATCCGTTTCTGAAGGCCATCCAGATAAGGTTTGTGATAGAATTTCAGATATGGTTGTAGACTCATATTTAAAACTAGATCCATTTTCCAGGGTTGCTTGTGAGACTTTGACTACTACAAATAAGGTTGTACTTGCAGGAGAAACTAGAGGACCTAAAATAGATAAAGAGGATATAATTAGTAGAGTAAGAGAATGTATAAAAGATATTGGCTATGACCAAGATGGATTTAGTTGGAAAACTGCAAATATAGAAACTTTTTTACATGAACAGTCTACCGATATAGCAATGGGGGTAGATTCAAAAGATAACAAGGACGAAGGGGCAGGCGACCAAGGAATAATGTTTGGCTACGCTTGTAACGAAACTGAAGAATTAATGCCAGCGCCGATAGATTTTTCTCACAAAATTTTAAGATTAATGGCTGAAGATAGAAAAAAAGGAAATTTAAAAGGGATAGAGCCTGACTCTAAAAGTCAAGTTACTATGTTATATGAGGACAATAAACCAACAAAAGTTACTTCGGTGGTTATTTCCACTCAACATTCGAAAGACTTAAACCAAGAAAAAGTAAAAGATCTTGTAATTCCATATATAAAAAAATCAATTCCTGACGATTATATAAAAAATTTAGATCCGAAAGAAATCTATATAAACCCAACTGGTCAATTTATAATTGGGGGACCAGATGGAGATACTGGTCTAACAGGTAGAAAAATAATTGTTGACACTTATGGAGGTGCAGCACCACATGGTGGAGGTGCATTTTCTGGAAAAGATCCAACAAAAGTAGACAGATCAGCCGCCTATGCAGCCAGATATCTTGCAAAAAATATTGTTGCATCAGGTATATCGAAAAAATGTTTAATTCAATTAGCTTATGCTATAGGAGTTTCAAAACCATTATCAGTCTTTTTGAAACTTGCTGAAGGAGACTCAAATAAAATAGATAATGTAAAAAAAGTTATAGATCAAAATTTTGATCTATCTCCTAGAGGAATTAGAGAGATGTTAAAGCTTAATAACCCTATATATGAAGTTACATCAGCATATGGACATTTTGGAAGAAAACCATCAAATAAGGGCGAATTTACCTGGGAAAAAACAGATAAAGCAAATTTATTTAAATTGTAATCTTGAAAAAGCCCTAATTTTCAATTAAATATTGATTGAAACTGGAGAATACCGAAATGGGCTTTAGCCCATTTTTTTTTAGGAGTATTAAAAATGTTAAATAGAGGATTAGATAAATTAGA
>MDTG01345651.1_pt1 | contig 12023 bp, 8 predicted proteins | sample 811421 | NCBI WGS metagenome assembly MDTG01 (sample SAMN05326645, study PRJNA326480) | marine metagenome | isolation source: seawater | place: Pacific Ocean: South East | collected 2011 | reverse complement strand
TATATTATATAATATAAATAAATTACGAATATTTTTATATATAATATATATAATGTCATTAGCTACTTTAAAAAAAAAAACAAATGCAAAATATAATAATGCTAGTGTTGGTGCATCTGGATTTTCATTAAATGGTGTTCATCGTAATCAAGGATATATTGGACAAACTTCTCTTTCTAGAACCATTATTGGCACTCCTATGAAAGGTAATGTTCCTAGAGGTCATGGAGGTTGCTGTGGTAAATACAATGATAGCAATATTATTAAACCTTTACACTGTTTAGAAGACAGTAATACCGTCAAAAGAAGTGTTTTATCATCTAAAGGTATGTTAAGATTAAAAAATAAATGGGCTAATAGAGGAGGTGAACACGCACCTGTTAAACCCGATTCTAATAATAATAATAATTTCAGTTCAATGTACACATCATATAAAAGAAGACAAACATTAATTGATTTAGCGCCTGGAACTTCATGTGAACCTAAAGTTGGTGTTGTTAAACATTGTTCCTGTTCTTCAGATGTTATCAAAGATTGTAAATGTCACACTAAACATGAAATTGTTGAACCTAAAGAAATGTTCACAAATATTGATCAAGGTGAATACATATTTAAAAAAACATTTGAATGTGTTTCTAATGACCCTATGCAATTAGTTTCTGGTAATAAAAAACACCCATTTACTGGTATGGGTCCTTTTGTCTCTTCTTAAATATATTAGTTATAAAATTGAATAAATATTATAATTATAATTATCTATAATTATAAATATGGATAAAATTATTAATGATTATATAAAAACACTATCTCCTTTAGAACTTAAAGGATTTCATATTGCAAAAGACCATTTAAAAGATAGTTTTGATGTAAAAAAAAGTATTGGATTCTTAAAATATGTAAAGGATAATAATATTAAACTATAATTTTCTCTTATAATTTGTATTTTTATAATATGCTGTAATATGTTGCTCTTCTAAATGCATCATTTTATATGGTGTTGTCTTTATCAATCCGCCATTGTCATCTGTATAAAATATCTTTTTTATTTTTATTCCTGTTTTTTTTGATACATTATTCACGCCCATTACGCATTTTTCACATAATTGTGAAAATCCAAATCTTTCTCCTGCTTTTGATATTCTTATTACTATTAAATTATATTCTGCTTTATGTTTTTTATTACGTTTATCACTATGTTTTCTTGCTACTTTACTTATTGCGTCCATCTCTGCATGACATGCTGCTAGATGTTTTTGAAAATGTTTATGGTGGTTTTCTCCATAGTAACCTGATCCGTTTAAAACATGACCGTTTTTTGCCTGACCTCACCAAGTAAGCCGCGTGACAACCACACGGTGCTACATATCCACAAGTCATTCTCTTTAGTTTTAGTGTTTCAATCAACTCCTGCATTTTATTTTTATCAGTTCTATTTATTTTTACTTTTTAAATCAATTTTATACTGTTTATACGAGAAACGAGTATCTTCCTGCTCAATTAATTTTTTCCCTATATCTGATTTTATAACCGAACTTGGCATTATAGTTTCTTTCTTTAATAGTTCTATGTTGTAGAATTTACCCTTATATACATATTTATTATTAAAAAAATCTTTCTTCTCATCTTTCTTTTCATCTTTCTTCTCATCTTTCTTCTCAACTTTCTTCTTATTTTTTTTTATAAAAACATCTGATGTTAATATTTTTTTGTTATCTCTAATTATTTCATTATATTTTTTTAATCCGTGTAATAATTTGTTATCATAACCATTCAAATATTTCTCTTCTACAAATAAATCTAAACATAAATTTGTTAACACATATTTTATAGTTATGGCATTTAATAATGTAATAGGTATATAATTATCACTATAATAAGAAAATGCTAAACGATACGTATCATAATACATATAAACATTCCCTAATGGAGTATTACTTAATAATATCTTACTCTTCCATTTAGATTCTAATTTATTTGATAGTTCTGTGTTTTTCCAAGTTTCTTCTATATTATTAAATTCTTTGTCTAGATTTTTATTAAAAAAAGATGGATTCTTCAATGCTTCTTTTAATTTTTTATTCCATTTTTCAAAAAAAATCTCATTTAAATCATCTTTCTTTTCTTTTTTTATATCGTAAATATAAACATAAATTAAAAATAAATAATATCGTAATAAATAATAACCATATCTTATAATGTTTATTAAATTGAAATGTAATAAGTTAGTATTCTTGTTTTTTATCATATTTTATAAAAAATATATTATTAATCGTTTATATATTTTTTTTTAAGTTAAATTATTTTTTCTATAATTAAGTAAATCAGTTAATTCTTTCTCTAATATTGGCACTTCTACTCTTTCATAATTTTTATATGCATCATCTGGATGGATCCTTACTAAAAATAAATTGGTTACCTTTTTATTATATTTATGTTCTAATATCGTTTTATACATGTTTAATTGAAGAGAATAATGCCAGAAATTTGTATCAGGAATATGTGATAAACATTTTGTGCTTGAACATGTATTATTCCAATTATCTTCATATTTAAATTCTTCTGACCTTTTCCAATCATATATTTGTAGCGTTCCATCTTCATTTTCAAATATCATATCTATTGAACCTGATAATTTATATTCTTCATAATATACCATCCATTCTGTTCGATATGGTTTTAATTCTGGAAAATCTTTTACAAAATTTTTAAAATATTTATATTCTATCGAATCATTCTCATTTGGACATTCATTATAGTAACATTCTATATCATAATGTAATTTTGTTCCTGCCTTTGCTGCATTATCTCGTTTTTCTTCCCACATTTGTAATATTTCTTCCTTTGATTTTTTATAGTATTTGTATGATTCATCTTCTCTCCATTTTTTTCCATTTATTATCTTATTTACTGTCCCTTCTGAATCAAAATGACCAAAATTGGAATGAATAAATGTAGTAACACTCATGAAAGAACTATCTCCATGAACCGTATAAATATGTGGTCCTTCTTCAAAAGATATATAATTATCTCTCTCATGTTCGTTTTTTTTTGCTAGATAATCCATTGTTATTATTATTATAAAAAAAATGTATTTAAGTTCAATTTTATAATATAAATGTATTTTATTTTATTGTAACACTACTTACTGATAACTTTATTTTATTCCATAATTGTGATAATATTTTATTATTTCGTTTTGTTATATCTGACTCACCATATACTTTTTCTTGATAATTCGAATAATTATCATCATTCAATAAATTCATATTATCTACTATATAACTATTAAAATCCACTATGAATCTATTTGCTATATAGTTTATAAATGTTTTTAATTCATCTTCATTTATTAATTTCCATTCGTCATTATTATAAATATAAAATTTCAGTTGTTTATTGTCAAAGCTATGCAATGGTGATTCATTTCCACTATTTGATGATATGCATTCTACTACGCCTTCTTTTAAATTACTATTCAATACTGTCATTAAATATGGATATGTATCAATACTTTTATACCAATATTCAAAATTAATAAATGGTCGTTTGTTTTCATTTAGCCATTCAATTGGATCTATCTTTATTAATTTTGAATTTATATATTGTTTTAATTTTAAATTATCTTCTTCCAACTTATTAACTTTCAATGATAATAATGTTATAAAATTGAACATTTCACGCATATTCGGTATTTCTTGCTTACAATTATCTATATCATTTAATATTTCTGATTTACTTGATATTTGAAACTTACAAAATTCATAATGTTTATCATGATTATGTTTAGTTTTAAATCCTTTAAAACAATTTTGACATTTATATACCATTTTTTTTTAAATAATAAAGTGTTTAAAATATATCAATTTTATGTTTATATATTTTATATAATGAGTAGTTATTTTGATGGAAAACAATTATTTCAAGCACCTACCATAGAACAACATTCTAGTCATATGGTGATGTCAAATGTTTATAAAGACGATAAGGTTTCTTATTTAACTATAGATACTACATTTTCTACTAATACAGATTTAATTAATAATATGGGAGTATTTAACATTGAATTAATGGCTCCTATTACAGAAGTAAAATCAATTGAAGTAGTTTCTGCCAACATTCCATTATCTTGGTATAATATTTCTGAACAACTTCAGAACTCCTTTTTCAAATACAATGGTGATTTTTATAAATTATCAGATGGAGAATATAGTGAAAAAACGCTTATTGCAGCTATTAATACCATAATTAATGGTGCTAGTCCATGTTCAATTGATCCTAATACAGGAAAGGTATCATTTTCAAATGTAGACCATTTAGAATTTGATATTGATAAATATGGTAATAAGGATAAATTTAATTTTAAATCCAAATTAGGATATTTATTAGGATTCAGAGAACCTGAATATAAATTAGATACAACTGATACTGTAAATAGTGAAAAAATTATTGATATTGATAAAAAATATGATGTTTTTATATCATTAGAAGATTATACTACTGGTTATACAAATAATTATGCATTATCAAAATTAGATGTTACTTCAAAATCAAATGTAATTGCTAAATTAGATGCTACACCACCATATAATAGAACATATGGAATAGATGATAATGCATCTGTTACACTTCAACAAATGAAATATAGAATAAGTATGAATGAAGAGTCTGGAAATTTAATAAGTGGAACCAGACATTATAGTGGAAAGACTAACTTACAAAAATTTAAAGTTTATTTAGCTGATAAATTTTCAAATATATTAGATTTAAATGGTTTAGATTTTAATTTTACACTTAAAATTGTAACATTATAAAATTGAATTAGTTTGCCTTTTTATTAATAGATAATATTATTATACAATATGATATTATCTGAAGAACAACAAAATGCATTAGATAGATTTATTAAAGGAGAGAATATATGTATTACTGGTCCTGGTGGAACAGGAAAAACGTTTCTAATTAAAGAAATGATTCAACATACAAAAAAAAATATTCAAGTATGTGCAATGACAGGTTGTGCTGCTATATTATTACAATGTAATGCTAAAACAATACATTCATGGAGTGGTATTAAGCTAGCAAATGGAGAAATAGAAGATATAGTCGAAAGTATATCAAATAATAAATGGTTAAGAAAAACATGGAGAAGTACTCAAGTTTTAATTATAGATGAAATTAGTATGATGTCAGCTAAAATTTTTGAATTATTAAATATAACTGCAAAAACGTGTCGTAATAATAGTAAACCTTTTGGTAATATGCAAATAGTGTTTTTAGGAGATTTCTATCAATTACCTCCAGTAAGTAAAAATGAATACGATAATAATAATCATAAATTCTGTTTTGAGAGTGATGAATGGTTTAATGTATTTCCTATACAAAATCATATTATATTAGAAAAAATATTTAGGCAAGATGATGAGAAATATAGAAACATATTAATGAATATTAGAAAAGGAAAAATAGATAATGAAATTGAAGAAATATTGATAGAACGTGTCATTAAAAACAAAAAAGATATAAATGAAGACCAAATTATTAAAATATTTCCATTGAAAAGAAAAGTTGAAACGGTGAATATTAAGAACTTTTTAAAATTAGAAGGAGAAGAATACTGTTCGGATATTGAGATTAGAAAGGATTTGGTATATTATGAAAATGGTAAATCTGGTAATACTGAAATACCTAGTAAAATGATTGATGCATATAAAAGGGCGAGTCAAAAACAAATTGAATTTGAAATTAATAATTTAATTAATAATAATCCTGCTATTAACGAATTAAAATTGAAAATTGGTGCACGTGTAATGTGTATTGTAAATTATGATATGGATAATGAAATTTGCAACGGTAGTCAAGGAACAATTCTAAATATATTTTCGAATAATAATAATGAGATTCTCACTGTTACTGTATTATTTGACAATGGTATTAAAAAAATTATTACGAAATATGCATGGCAAAGTGAAACATATCCTAATATTGCATTATTTCAATTTCCATTGATTTTGGCTTGGGCCATTACCATTCATAAAATTCAAGGTGCTACATTAGATAATGCTATTATGGACATAGGAGATGATATATTTGAATATGGACAAACATATGTAGCTTTATCACGTATCAAATCACTTTCTGGATTATATTTAACAAGTTTTAATATTGATAAAATCAAAGTTAATCCTATTGTTGTCGAGTTTTATGATAAAATTTATCAATATAGAGATAATAACCCTATTTCTGATACTTTTATTTCTGATATGGACAAATTTAAATGTAAAGATGACGATATTAAAATTATTAAATGGTAAAAATAAATAAATTGTAATATAATAATATATTAATAATATGAATTCATGGAAACAATATGGAGGAATAAATAAATTACAAGGATCAAATAAAATTACAATTAACTCTATTGTTACCGATAATTTATTAGAAAGAACATCATTAGCTGGCGAATTTAGAGTTGAAGGTAATGCTGCTATTAGTGGTAAATTAATTGTATTTGAAATTGGTAACGTTGAACATATAAGCACACATGATTTGTCTGTTAATAATGTTGCTCAAATTAACAAATTATCTTTAGGTAATTCTATTGATAATTACATTACTGGTAATTCTAACAGAATATCTATTAATAAAACTAATCCTGAAGCCACTTTAGATGTTATTGGTAATAACAATATCGCCAAATTTGTATCTAATACACCTAGTGTCAACAATATTATTGCTTCTACTTCTGATAAATATGGTATTTTATGTGGCAGTAATATTGTTAATGGTGAACACGAATCCTATATTACATTTTTTAATGATTATACTTATAATACAAATAGTAATGAAATTGATGTTTCTGGTTCACAAGTTGATGCTAGATTAGTATATTCTACATTTGATAATACTGTTAGAATTGAAGCACCTTTTCAATATTCTGATAGTAAACATCATTTATATGCAATTGATGCATATGATAATGAACTAATTAAAACCGGTTATTCTCTTAATTTAATTTCTGCTCTTTCTAATGATTTTTCTAACACTGCTGCTAAAATTATTAATAGTAATGGACAAGGAATTATTCTTGGTGGAGGTTCTTCTCCTAATTTTGAAAATGCTGATGATATTCGACCTTTTGGATACATGGGTACTATAGATGGTGATAATAATACTTTTGTTCCTTTTCTTGTTACTGAAAGGTCTCAACGTAATTTCAATAAAAAATTTCATATTGGAATTAATACATATAAACCTAAAAAAGCCGATACACTTTTAGATATTAATGGTAAAGTTATTATTAATTATGGTGAGGTTGCTGTTGTTACTACTCAAAATGTTCAACCTATTAAAATTATATATCATCCTGATAATGTCCTTGATCCAAATAATTACTCTATCAGAAAACCTTTTTATGCGGTTTCCGGAACACCTTACGCATATAATTCAACTTTAAATGAGTATAGTTATAATGTTACCTATAGTATTACTGGTGGTCAGGACTGGAATACTGAAAATATTAATGTATCTAATAATGAAGCTCTTAAAATTTCTGGTTCTAATTTAATTCTTTCTAATTTTATTCCTGATGATAATGACCCTACTGGTAAAACTGGTTTACAATTCCTTGTTGGTAATAATAATTCTTTTTATTATACTAATACATTTGGTGGTATGCCTGTTGATAATCAAGGTAATAATATAGGAGGCTGGACTTTTTTTACTATCATTGGTAACGATAATAATAGTTCTAATTTTAAAATTGGTGCCGATTTTACAAATATTGTTATTAGCAAAATTAAGGATTCCAATAATAATGACATCCTTCGTGTATTATTTACTGAATTAATTTATACAAATGGCTCTCCTTATGGTCCTGATGGATTCTTTAATGAACTTTCTTATTATATTGATTTAGATAACTCTATCCTTCAACAAATTCAAAATAATACTTTTAATCAACTTATATATAATAATTTAAATCCATTTGATATTGTATTTACTTCTAATCTTAAATATACTATCGTTTTAGATGATAATACTATTTTTGCTGTTGGTAGAGGTATTTATAAATACGATAAAAATTATAATCCTATTCCTGGCTTTACTCCACATAATACTTCTATGACTTATAATCGTATTTTTAGATTTAATAATAATTATTTAATTGCTGTTGGAGAAAATGTTATTTCTATTACACGAGACTCTGGTGCTACTTGGAATGATACTCTTGTTTCTAGTATTGATGGTGTCGATTTATATAATCCTATCATCAATAGTGCTTATATTTTAGATGACTATATTGGTTTAGATTTCCTTAATAATTCGGTTGAATTAGGTAATATTATGGCTGTTGGTAATAATGGTCTTTTCTTATATTCTTTAGATAGAGGTGTTACTTGGAAAAAAGTTCCCAATGATGCTTTGGATGGTTCTGGTACTGGAGAGCGTATTTACAGTTCTAATAGTAATTTATTAGATATATACATTGAAAATACAACTAGTATGGTTATTACACGTCAAATTAATGATTTTTCTCCTGCTACTTCTACTACTACTGCTAATATCGGTCAATTTATGATTCATTACTTGACTATACCTTATTTATTTAACTATAAATCTGTTGATATTTTAGATATTTGCGGTAACGTCACTGTTCAAGGTGACCTTCGAATTAATAATGGTGAACTTCAAACTAATGCTGATACATTTAATTTTATTAATAGAACCGAAAAATTTCTTAATATGGGAGCTAATCTTGAAATCGCTAATATGGGTAAAGATAACGATACACAATTTAATATGAATGGTAACATTTTACTTTCTAATTCCATTGTCATCGGAAAAGATTTTGATGCACTTAATATTGACTACAATACTAGTATTGATGTAAGTGGTAATATTATCCAAGATGGTTGTGTCCATCAATTTTAATTTAGTTGAACATTTTTAAATTAAATATCTTTATAGAAAATTATATAAAAGTATTATATAATATTCAACCATGAGTTCCTGGTTAGATATCTCTGGAAGTGCGAACAACTTTAAAAGAAGTTATTTTCATGGCTTTGTTGATGTTAGTGGCGGTAATATGAATCTCCGCAATGATGGCGACCTCGGTTTTTATGATACAACTGATAGTCTTAAGTTTAGCATAAATCGTAATAATGTTTACATCAAAGACTCTGGTAACGCTGAACATACTTTTGCTACTGAAAAGTTACAATATATTAAATCTTTAGACAGTGATGTAAAAACTGACATGGATTCTGTTAAAAGTAAAACACAAAATTTAACTGGTACTGCTACTAAAACTAGTACCGATAAAAATATTGAACTTACCGGTGATGCTGCATTTGTCGGTCCTTTAACAGGTAATGCTTCTACTGCTACTAAATTACAAAACATGTCCACTATTGGTGGTGTTAATTTTGATGGTAGTATGAATATTGACTTACCTGGTGTTAATGTTGCTGGTAATCAAGATACTACTGGTAATGCTGCTACTGCTACTAAATTAGCTGCCACTGTACAAGTCGGTGGTGTTGCATTTGATGGTTCTGCTGCTGTTGCGGCTAACGATATTGTAGCTAATTCTACTAATGCTGCCCTTTTGACTGGTGCACAAACTATTGGTGGTGCTAAAACATTCTCTACAATTATTACTGGTGACCTTTCTGGTAATGCTAAAACTGTAACTAATGGTGTTTATACTGCTGGTGACCAAAATATTTCTGGTATTAAAACATTTAATGCTCTTCCTGCATGTAATCTTGCCCCTTCTGCTGGTAGTGATTTATCCAATAAAGCATATGTTGATAGTGTTGCACAAGGTTTAGATGTTAAAGCTTCTGTTGTTGCTGCTACTACTGCAAATTTAGCTTCATTCACTGGTACTGTAACTGTAGATGGTGAAAATCTAGCTGCTGGTGACAGATTACTTGTTAAAGATCAAAATACTCCATCTGAAAATGGTATTTACGTTGTAAGTGCTGGTGCTTGGTCAAGAGCAGATGACTTTGCACAAGGTGCTAATGTAGCTAGTTCATTCACTTTTGTTGAAAAAGGTACTGTTAATGGTAATAATGGTTTTGTTGTTACTAGTAATAATACTGTTGGTGGAGGGGATATTGTATTTGCTCAATTCTCTGGTGCTGGTCAAGTTTTAGTTGGTGCTGGTTTATCAAAAAGTGGTAATACATTAAGTATTACTGCAGGTGGTGTTGATACTGCTCAATTAGCAGATAATGCTGTTACTACTGCTAAAATTACTGATGCTAATGTTACTGCTGCTAAATTAGCTGCTGATGCTGTTGAGACTGCTAAAATTAAAGATGCTAATGTTACTAATGCTAAATTAGCTGCTGATGCTGTTACTACTGCTAAAATTCTTGACGATGCTGTTACTACTGATAAATTAGCTGATGGCGCTGTTGATGCTGATAGATTAGCTTCTAATGCTGTTACTACTATTAAAATTCTTGATGCTAATGTTACTACTGCTAAATTAGCTGATACTGCTGTTACTACTGCTAAATTAGCTGATACTGCTGTTACTACTGCTAAAATTGCTAATAATGCTGTTTCTAATGATAAATTGGGTGAAACATTAACTGTTGCTAAAGGTGGTACCAATGCAACTGATGCTGCTACTGCATTATCTAATCTTGGTGGTGTTTCTGCAACATCTACTCATACATTAAGTAACAAAACACTTACTGCTCCTAAATTTGGTTCTGCTGGATTTATTGGTGATGCAAATGCAAATGAATTAATTAAATTTCCTGCTACCGTTGCTAATGCTGTAAATGAGTTCACAGTTTCCAATGCAGCAAGTGGAAGTGGTCCAAGTATGGTTGCTACAGGTAGTGATGATAATATTGATGTAACAATTACTCCTAAAGGTACAGGTTCAGTTGTAATGTCTAAAGTTGATATTAATGCTGGTGCTATTGACGGTGCAACTATTGCAACAAGTGATGTTACAGTTGGTGCAGGTAAAACACTTAATGTTTCTGAAGGTACATTAACAACAAGTGCTGCTCAAAATAAAGCTATAATTCAAGGTGCCGCATCTAATCTTGACATTGGTGCTTTTGGTCTTACTGCTCAAAATATGGATGGTATTATTGGTGCAAATACTCCTGCTGCAATTACAGGTACAACAATTATTGCAAATACTGGTTTCACTGGTTCTTTAACCGGTAATGCTCAAACTGCTACTAAAATTTCTAGTATTGATAATGAAAATATTTCTTTATTAGACGGTGCCCAAACTATCTCTGCTATCAAATCATTTACTGCTCTTCCTAATTGTAATACTGATCCTGCTGCAAATAACGATTTAACTAGAAAATCATGGGTTGATGCACAAATTACTGCTACACGAGCATATGCTGATAGTGTTGCACAAGGTTTGGATATTAAAGATTCTGTAAGAGTTGCTACTACTGAAAATATTACACTTTCAGGTACACAAACTGTTGATACTGTAGCTCTTGCTGCAGGTGATAGAGTTCTTGTCAAAAATCAAAATGTACAAGCAGGAAATGGTATTTATGTAGTTGTAGATGGAGGTAGTTGGACAAGAGCTGCAGATATGGATGATAGTTCTGATGGTAAAGGAAACTTTGTCTTTGTAGAAGAAGGTAGTCAAGGAGGAACTGGTTGGGTTGCTTCAAGTGCAGAAACTGATAAATCTCAAGGAACAGTAGGTACACATAAACTTTCATTTGCACAATTCTCAAGTGCTGGTGCTGTTACTGGTGGTACTGGTATTACAGTAAGTGCTAATGAAGTAAGTATTACTGCTGGTTCAGTCACTGCTACTCAATTAGCTGATGATGCTGTTACTAATGCTAAAATAGGTGCTTCTGCTGTTGGTACTACTGAATTAGCTGATGATGCTGTTACTAATGCTAAAATAGGTGCTGGTGCTGTTGATACTACTGAATTAGCTGATGATGCTGTTACTACTGCTAAAATTACTGATGCTAATGTTACTGCTGCTAAATTAGCTGCTGATG
>MDTG01168198.1_pt1 | contig 12023 bp, 13 predicted proteins | sample 811421 | NCBI WGS metagenome assembly MDTG01 (sample SAMN05326645, study PRJNA326480) | marine metagenome | isolation source: seawater | place: Pacific Ocean: South East | collected 2011 | reverse complement strand
ATCTCTGAGCAGGTCGCTCAAATCGCTATGCCTGAGGTGAGACATGGCCACGAGACCTGAAGCCTGTCTCGTGAAATAAGAGTATTGTGTAAAAAAAGGGCGCCCGATGGGGCGCCCTTTTGGGTAAGAATTATCGAAGCTACCCCGCCAAGAGGTTGGGGATGATTGTGACGACCCATGGGAACCAGAACAAGAGCAACAGCCCTAAAACTTGGATCAACACAAAGGGGATAACACCGCGGTAGATATGCCCGGTTGTGACCTCTTTGGGCGCGACACCGCGCAGGTAAAACAGGGCGAAGCCAAAAGGCGGCGTCAAGAATGAGGTCTGCAAGTTAACCGCAATCATGATCGTCACCCATTTTGGATCCATTGTTCCGCCATAAATTACAGGGCCAACAATGGGGATAACGATATATATGATCTCAAGAAAATCGAGGACAAAGCCCAGCACAAAGAGAACCAGCATCACGATCAAGAAGACTGTGAATTCACTGTCAAAGCTCTTGAGGAAGTCTTGGATATAGTGTTCGCCTCCAAAACTAATCACCACCAGGTTGAGCAACTGCGACCCAATCAGAATGGTGAAGACCATAGAGGTTACCTTCGCGGTCTCGCGCACCACCGGGCTTAGAACGCCCGAGCGGAACAATGTCCAACACGCATAGAGCAGACCAAAGAGCGCATAGAGATAGGCGGCCTGAGCGATGAAAAACGCAATCCAGCTTTCCACGGACACCGAATCCTGCCGCACACGCAGATCAAAGTTCATCCCGACCAGAAGCATAATCACCAATGCAAAGGCCGAACCGATGATGATCTTGGGAGATTTATTTTCATCTTTTAACTTGCGGAAGGCGGCCAGCATGATCGCGCCGCCGGCACCAAGAGCCGCAGCGGGCGTTGGGTTGGTGATGCCACCAAGTATTGAGCCCAGCACCGCAACGATAAGAATAAGCGGTGGGAATACCACGCGGATCAACTGATTTTCCGCCAGACGCGCCACCGCACTGCGCAGCCCATAGAATATCAGCGCCATCGGCAGCAACATAAGGATTAAGGTGAGGCCCGCCGATGTGCGTGGACTGACCAAAACGATATCTAACAGCAACGCTAACCCCACTCCGGCAAAGCCGATGCCCAGCGGCCTGAAGTCCTGCCGCGGCGCCACGCCACGCGCTGTGGTGAGGCACAGTGTCGCCAGGATCAAACCAATCGCAATCCCGAGCCCAATGGGGGCTGCATCCGCAACACGCTGCGAGATCTTATCTTCAATTTCTTGGTCCGACAGGGCCCGGCTTTCCACCACGCCGCCGGCGTCCGCTATGGCTTGCTGTTCTGAAAGTGCCAGATCCCAAGCCTCTTGCCCGTGCAACTCGATCATCGCTGCTTGGCACTCAGGCCCAACATTGGTGCGTAGAGAAGCGCCTTGTGACAATTCGGAACGTGATGAAACCGAGATATCTTGCGAGCCAATCATATTGGCCTGCCCGAGAAGGATGGCCCCACCGATTAAGGCGATGGGAGCGGCCAGGAACCATTGCAGCGCGTGATTTCGGCCGATGGAGTCGCCGGACCCGCCGCTTGTTTGCACCGCCGGTGCCTTGGTTGGGTTGATCAGCGCATAGACAAAAGCATAGCCCGCATATAGGCCGGCCAGCAAAATTCCAGGCAAAAGCGCCGCTTGGAACAAGGTGCCGACAGAGACCACTGCCGGTTCGCCGAGATAGGTCAAAGCATCGGTACAGCCCAAAGACTGTGCCCGCACCTCTTGGGCCCGCGAGTAAAGATCACCAGCGAGTGTGCCGAGCAAGACAATTACAATAGAGGGCGGAATGATCTGCCCCAGGGTTCCAGAGGCAGCGATGACGCCGGTGGAGAGCTCCGCCGAATAGCCATTGCGCAGCATGGTTGGCAAGCTGAGCAACCCCATGGTGACAACCGTAGCACCGACAATGCCGGTCGAGGCGGCCAAGAATGCGCCCACGACAACAACAGAGACGGCCAGACCACCGGGCAGGGGACCAAACACCCGCGCCATAGTGGTCAATAGATCATTGGCGATCTTAGAGCGTTCCAAAGTGATGCCCATCAAAACAAACATCAAAACCGCCAGAAGTGTCTCGATGGATTGTCCTGCCAAGACCCGCTCGTTGATCCGGTTCACAATGAAAGACACATTCCGGTCTAGGGCCACTTCCCATCCGTTTGAGAAGACAGGCACCTCGATGCGTGGCAATTCCGGGTATCGGAAAACGCTGACGGTATCGGCCTTAATTCCTTGGCCCATCAGCGCACCAAATTCAGCGGATGACTTGTCAATCGCTTGGTGGATCAACAGCCCGCCGCTGTCTAAGGCGGCGATAATGCCAAAAGAGATGACCGCTGCGCCGCCAATGGCAAAGGCCACTGGAAAGCCGGAGAGAATTCCACCGAATAGACACAAAAAGACGATCAACAGGCCAATTTCGACGCCATCTAATCCAAAAATCATAGCTCTAGCCCCTAATGAATGTCTGCGGCCAATTCGGCCTCTTGGTCGCCAAGTTGATCGCGATCGAGGTATTTGCCCACAGAGGCTTCGCCCTCTTTCATCTCGAGATATGACCGATAGAAAAACGCGACAGCTTGCAAAATGATCATGGCACAGAAGAGCACCAGCAATATTTTGAAAAGAAAATATGCGTTGAACCCATTGGGGGAGAACCCGATTGTTTCAACATTCCACTTAAACGCCCGTGATTTTCCGTCAACCAGCCGTTGCAGCGTGTCACTGGCGGACACTTTTGGCGTGACGAGGTGACGCCAAAGGAAATACCAAGAGTACATCCAGGTGAGCACCGCTGCCGGGACCATGAAAAGCAGGCTGCCAAACATATCAATGATCCGCTTGGTGCGGAAGCTGACGACCGAATAAATCAAATCTACCCGCACATGCCCACCTTGCACAAAGGTGTAGGCGGCGCAAAGACATACGATCATCGCGTTGTAAAACTTAAGTTCTTCGGCGTACCAGCTGATATCCTTGTTTAATCCAACGCCAAATCCGAAGGTGATTTGTGCCTCGAGGAAAATCCGTTGAATGAAGACAATCACAATTTGCTGTAACACCATCAAAAGGCCAGCCCAAGCCGCAAAGCGGCCGACGGTATTGGCAAATCCCTCCAAGACGCGGACGGTGCCCCAAAGGATGGCATTGCGCCACAGGCCCAGAGCCGTGACAGTAAGAAATAAGGCGAGCACTGCGAAAAACAGCTCTTGTGAGGCACCATAATAGATGAACCGCATGACCGCTTTGCCCTCGGTCCAGTCGAGCCACAGAGCAGGATGTGTAATCGCATAGCCAATATTGTAGAAAGCCATCGCGAGGCTTTGAAAAAACCAGATCAACCAGTCCACCAGCTGTCCCCCTAAATCTTTGCACCCTTAACCCGAATGCCGGGTGAGAAAAAGGGCCCTGATGCCTCAGGGCCCTCCATAAAGATTTAGCCGTTGGCCAAAACGCGGTTGCGCTGAGACACGAATTCACCGTCAGATTTCAAAATCCAATCGGAAGATTTTGCCAAGGATTCATCGAAAGAATTTCGGATACGTGCGAAGAGTTCATCGCCCATATTTTCGTCCAGAACCTCTTTCGAAGCGGCACCAAATGCATCCCAAACATCATCGGAGAACTGCAATGTTTGCACACCTTGGGCTTGCAAGCGGGCCAAAGCGGCGCCGTTATTGGCCAGAGTTTGCGACAATTGATAATGCGTTGTGGCTTTCGTTGCATTGTCGATGATGGCTTTGTGCTGGTCGGACAAATCGTTCCAAACATCTAAGTTCATGCCACAGGCAAGGCCGGAACCTGGCTCGTGGAAGCCGGCTGTGTAGTATACTTTTGCAACTTCTTGGAAGCCTGCGCGTTCATCGGCAAATGGTCCAACCCACTCAAGACCATCCAAAGCGCCAGAGGAGAGAGCTTGATACAGCTCGCCACCTGGGATGTTTTGCACAGAAACGCCCAATTTACCCAGAACCTGACCACCAAGGCCTGGCATACGGAAGCGCAGGCCGGCCAAATCTTGGGCCGAATTGATTTCCTTACGGAACCAACCGCCGGACTGCGAGCCGGAGTTGCCGCACAAGAAAGATTTCAGGCCAAAGATGCTGCCCAATTCGTCGTGCAGGTCTTGACCGCCATCATGGTAGTACCAATTGGTCAGCTCTTGCGCCGTTGCGCCAAAGGGAACGGCTGTGTAAAAGGCATAGCCGGGGTGCTGGCCCAGAAAATAGTAATCTGCTGAGTGATACATATCGGCCTGACCTGAGGTCACGGCGTCAAACACTTCGAATGCACCAACCAACTCACCAGGTGCTTTTTTCTCAATGACCAACTCACCGCCAGACATGGCGTTTACCGCTTCATTGAAATATGATGCTGCATCGTCAAGAACCGCAAACCCGCGGGGCCAGGATGTAACCATTGTTAGCGTGCGCGCATGGCCGCCCGCGATTGCCGGAGCTGCCAGTGAGGACACTGCAGCCGCGCCACCGCCAAGGGCAGAGGCCTTTAGAAAAGAACGACGATCCATTTATTTTCCTCCCATGAAATTATCGAGCGGCATAGAACACGCCTCCGACTGATCGTTAATAGAGCTATAAAGATAGCAGCTAAAATCTAACAAACAACCGTATATTGCTTTAAGTCAAAATTTTCGGGAGGCTTTAAAGTGAAAAGCCTTATCGAAAGCTCTGTTGAGCTCCGGGGACGTCACGACGACGCGGCGCACAACGCACAGATGTATTTGGCTGAATGGCTAGTGCCGCGCGGCCAACACTCTTACCAGCGTGGCGGTAGCGGCTATCAAGGCGGGAAAACCTGCTTTGCATATTTTGCTGCGCATGATCTTTATCGGCAGCTCAGGACCAAATTGCGGCCCCATTTACGGGGTTCTATCCTCTATCGGGCAGTGTCGTGAAGTGTTGCCTCGGCCCTTCCGCGCCTGCGGTGCAGGTCCAGACATCAGTTTTCGTTACATTGCGCCCCAGACCAACCCCGCACGGATTGGTCTAGGCTTTAGCGCTCAGCGAATGAATGCGATACGGTAGGCTTTTGTCTATGTGTCAGCAATCGCCCGTTCCGCATTGGGAGCATCTCCAAATATCCAATTTAAGCTCAAGGAAATATCAGTGGCCGATGCGCTACCCTGTTGGTGTTGGCCTATAATTGCAGCCAAGGAGGCTTGGTCGGTCACATCGACGGCGGCACCAAAGCCGAAAGCAAAGACTGTCGCGGTATTGTCATGGCCTCGACGGCCAAATCCGACCAGGTAGTGAATTTTTTCAAATTGGTAATCTCCAGAGAAGGCGTGGTGCCAACTATGATCGTCATCTGTTTCGCGCGAAGTGGCGAAATAATGACCGATGGTTGGCGTTTCAAAGCTGGCGACAATGTCATAGGAGGTACCAGTTTTTGCAGGAGTGCGACTTTGGTAGCGGACTATGCCGCTGAGCATCCCAGGTAGCATGTCTAAAGTGGAGTAAATTCTCGTATTTTTCTCTTGGTCGTCCCATGTGCGATGAAAAGCGCCAATTTTGCCAAGTGTCGTATCATATTCGGTTCGAAACCCGTATCCGCGGTTTTCATAGGTTTCTCCCTTCTCGGCGGAGACCATACCCTCGACAAACAATCTGTCCACCACATGTGATCCAAAAGTGATGTTCGCTTCCTGCAAACTTGGGTTGTTATCAGAGTTTCGGTGAATATTGCGCAGACCATACTGATTGGCCCCAGCTTCAAACCCCAGGTTCAGATTTGCGTGCCGGGCGGTGTTACTATTGCTTTCCTGACTTTGATAGCTCAACCGGCTTTCAGAATAGGTCAAACCCGATACTGATGCGCTTATGGAAATTAAGGTTGTTATTGCCAGCGTTATGCATGTCTGTCTCACCTGTGTCTCCTGCTTCACACGCAGACCAAAGCTCAAAGCTTAAAGCTCAAAGCTCATAGAGATGCCCCCTGAGCCAGCTGCGGCGTGTCTCGCGCCACTGGGCCTATTGGCTACATAACCTTGCAGTGATGAAAGAATTGCTAATACCTGAGACAATATTTCCATCTGAATCTCAGCATTATTTCGCAAAATGGGGCCGGATAAATTACAATTCTTTCCAGAATGCGGGCTCTTACGAAATAAAAAACCCCAAACTGCCCATTTTTTGTCAGAAAATTTACAAACCCGGTTGACGCTCCCAAAAGCGGGCAATAAGTTACTCTCAGAAAAGGAAACCAAGGCATGACCGACATGAGAAAAATCGTAGTCCTGCGGCGAGAGGGCCGCTGTTGATACCATAGCCATGGTATTCGCCTCGCCCATGCCCCCTAAAATCGGGGGCTTTTTTATGCCAAGAATGAAAGTGAATTAAGATGACCCAAACAATGTCCGGCTCAAAGATGGTAGTTCAGGCCCTGATTGATCAAGGTGTGGATACTGTGTTTGGATACCCCGGCGGAGCTGTATTGCCGATTTATGATGAAATTTTTCAACAAAATAGCATCAAGCATTTTTTGGTTCGCCACGAGCAAGGTGCAGTCCATGCTGCGGAAGCCTATGCGCGCTCGACCGGCAAGCCCGGCGTTGTTCTTGTAACCTCGGGCCCGGGCGCAACCAATGCGGTCACTGGCCTAACGGATGCTTTGATGGACAGCATCCCTGTGGTGGTTCTGACAGGGCAGGTGCCGACCTTCATGATCGGCTCCGATGCGTTCCAGGAGGCCGATACCGTTGGCATCACGCGCCCATGTACCAAACACAATTGGCTGGTCAAAGACACGGATGCTTTGGCACACACGCTTCATAGCGCCTTTCATGTGGCCAGTTCTGGTCGGCCGGGGCCGGTTTTGGTCGATATCCCTAAGGATGTGCAATTTGCCAATGGCACCTATGAAGGACCAGCCAAGATGAAATCGCATTACCAGCCCAAGCTGAAAGGTGATCTTGAGGCGATTACGGCTCTGGTTGCGGCGATGGAGGTTGCGCAGAAACCCATTTTCTATACCGGAGGCGGGGTCATCAACTCTGGCCCTATTGCCAGCCAATTGTTGCGCGAATTGGTCGCAGCTACAAATTTCCCGATCACCTCGACCCTTATGGGTCTCGGCAGTTACCCAGGCAATGGCGACAACTGGTTGGGCATGCTTGGTATGCACGGTTTGTATGAGGCGAATATGGCGATGCATGATTGCGATCTGATGATTAATATCGGCGCAAGATTTGATGATCGGATCACTGGGCGGCTTGATGCCTTTAGCCCCGGATCAACCAAAGCGCATATTGATATCGATGCCTCCTCAATCAACAAGGTGATCCATGTTGATATTCCAATCCTAGGTGACGTGGCACATGTTTTAGAAGATATACTCAAAGTGTGGAAGGCCCGTGGGCGTAAGACAAATTCCAAGGCGCTGAAAACCTGGTGGGGGGAAATTGATGATTGGCGCAAAATCCGCTGCCTGGATTATGCGACAGATAGCAAAGTGATTAAGCCGCAATATGCGCTTGAACGCCTTGAAGCCCTGACGAAAGATCATGATCGTTACATCACCACAGAAGTCGGCCAGCATCAGATGTGGGCCGCACAATATATGACCTTTAATGATCCCAATCGTTGGATGACCTCTGGCGGGCTTGGCACTATGGGATATGGGGTTCCGGCCTCCATTGGCGCGCAGGTGGCCCATCCGGGCAGCTTGGTGATCAATGTGGCCGGCGAGGCCAGCTGGTTGATGAATATGCAAGAAATGGGCACTGCCATGCAATATGGCTTGCCTGTTAAGCAGTTCATTTTGAACAACGAACGCCTTGGCATGGTGCGCCAGTGGCAAGAGTTGCTGCATGGCGAGCGCTATTCGCAGAGCTGGTCGGAATCCTTGCCCGATTTTGTGAAATTGGCTGAGGCATTTGGTGCCAAGGGCATCCTATGCTCAGATCCGGCGGATCTTGATGAGGCCATTATGGAAATGCTGGCCTATGACGGTCCGGTGATCTTTGATTGTTTGGTGGAGAAACATGAAAATTGTTTCCCAATGATCCCATCAGGCAAAGCGCATAACGAAATGCTTTTGGGTGACGCGGCCATAAAAGGCGCCATCGACGCCTCTGGCTCGGTTTTGGTTTAAGGAGAGATCACATGAACGCATTGAATATCACCAAAGGCACCTCATCGAAATCTGCCTATAACCTGCGCTCTGGTCATGCGGACCTAAATGAGCGTCATACTTTGGCGGTGCTTGTGGCCAATGAACCGGGTGTTTTGGCGCGCGTCATCGGCCTTTTTTCGGGGCGCGGGTATAATATTGAAAGCCTGACTGTGGCGGAAGTGGACCACCAGGGGCATACGAGCCGAATTACAATTGTCACCAGTGGCACGCCGCAAATCATTGAACAGATCAAAGCGCAGCTGGGTCGGATCATCCCGGTATACGACGTGCATGACCTCACGGTTGAGGGCCCCTCGGTCGAGCGTGAATTGTCTTTGTTCAAAGTCAGCGGTAAGGGCGAAAAGCGTGTTGAGGCCCTGCGCCTGGCGGATGTATTCCGCGCCAATGTGGTCGATAGCACTTTAGACAGCTTCACCTTTGAAGTAGTTGGAAGCCCAGAGAAAATTGATGCTTTTGCAGAGCTGGTGCGACCACTTGGACTGTCAGAAATGGCGCGCACGGGCGTGGCGGCTCTCTCGCGCGGCTAAATCCGCAGCCGGCTGATTTGGCTCAGGTGTGATTGTTCGGTCTTATGTCGTAGAAATGGTCAAAAATCGACATTAAAACGTCATTGAGGCGGGTTTTTGGTCGCGTCGGGAAAAGTTTTTCGAAGATTAAGGGCGTAGCTCCAAGGTAAACGGAGATCGCCATGGCTAAAGACTATATACAAACCGATATCACCTCTGTTCAACAACCAGTGGCGCAGGCGAATGGCTTGGCCAATGCCCATTATATAGATCCCGCAACTTTTGCCGAGGAAAGCGAAGCGGTGCTCAAGAGCACATGGGCCGGGCTGGCTGTTGGGGCGGATGTGCCAAATCTGGGTGACGCAAAACCGATCCAATTTCTTGGCATGCCGCTGCTGTTAATTCGCGACAAGGACGGCGAGCTGCGGGTATTTGAGAATATTTGCCGTCACCGGGGCATGCAATTGCTGCATGAAGCGAAAACCATCGAAGGAGCAATCCGTTGTCCCTATCACTCCTGGTGCTATTCTACCAAGGGTAAGCTGGTGTCCACCCCGCATGTCGGCGGCGCGGGTCACAACACCCACCCAAGCATTGTAAAAGACGATCTCGGCTTGAATGAGGTGCGCAGCTATGTCTGGCGGGATGTCGTGTTCATCAATATCTCTGGTGATGCACCGGAATTCACTGAGGTCCATGCCGATCTCATCGCGCGGTGGTCTGAATTTGACAGCCCGCTGTACCATGGCGGCGCAGACAGCCGCTTTGAGTTGGAGCTTGCGGCCAATTACAAGCTGGCGGTGGAGAATTATTGCGAAAGCTATCATCTGCCCTGGGTGCATCCTGGGCTCAACAGCTATTCGCGGCTGGAAGATCACTATAACATCGTCGAATATGGGAAATTCTCTGGTCAGGGCACACGCGTGTACCGGCAATTTAAGGCCGAAGATGGCTCGACGGCCTTCCCTGATTTCCCCGATTTATCCGAGAAATGGAATGAGGGCGCAGAATATATTATCGTCTACCCCAATGTACTGTTGGGCGTGCAGCGCGACCATGCCTTTACCATCGTGCTCGAACCGAAGGCGCATAATAAAACTGTTGAGCATATACATCTGTACTATGCCTCCGACGATACGCTGGCGAAAAACCGTGCGGTGAATACCCGGCAATGGAAAGAGGTCTTTGAAGAAGACATTTTCGTGGTCGAGGGCATGCAATCGGGCCGGCACGCGCCGACCTTTGACGGCGGGCGGTTTAGCCCGGTTATGGATGAGCCGACCCATTGCTATCACGATTGGGTCGCGGGTAGGATAGTCCGACATCGTGGCTGAGATGGATGTGGCGCTGGATGCCTTGATTTTGACTGCCCATGCCAAAGATGATCGCGCCGCATTGGTCACGCTTTATAGCCGAACGGCGGATCTGGCAGAGGATGTCGATACGGAATGCTTCTTTTTAACCTATGCGCACATATTTGCCTTAGAGCTTAACCATCCAAGCCAAGCCAACCTCCGCGCCCGGCTTGTGGCCTACGGGCGGGAGTGAATGGCTGCCGAATGGGGGAGGCACCGAATGTGACCCCCGGGTTCTAAAAAGCTTACATCTAATCTGACGACTGACGCGCCGCGCGATTAACGACGACGGTTGCCAGAATGAGATCCACCAACCCCTATTTTCGGGAGGTGATGAGCATCAAGATGATCGAAACAATCTGCAAGCTGGTGGCATAGGCAATCATCGTGCCGATGGTATGCAGCAGAGCAAAGAGCCCATCAAACGGGCGATTATGCCTTTGGCGAAATTTAATGCCAGTCATCCGCATGCCCATGGTTGAAGAATAAATGGTAAGGTTGAGAAATAGATAGAAAAAAACTACGATAAGCCACAGGCTAGCAAAAAAGAAAAAGCCAATACCCAAGGTCAAGAGGCTGATAAGGAAGGTGATGAAAGTGATGGCCACAGAACCAATAAACCATGCGATTACACGCTTGAGGTTCACATCTTGGTAATAGGCGGCCTGTTCAATAGGATCAGGTAAATCGGTCAAAATAAATCTTTCACAAATGCGCTCCACCCTCGGTGGGTGGAGCGGTGTCGTGGGTTAAGCCTCAGGCTGCTCGGGTTTGGCTTGAGCCTTGCTGCTTCGGTCTTTCATGAATTCGTCAAATTCGGATTGATCCTTAGCTGCGCGAAGGCGGTCCATGAAGGCTTCAAATTGCTATTGTTCTTCCTCAAGCCGGCGCAGCGTGTCGGCCTTATAGGCGTTAAACGCGGTGTTGCCACTCGAGGTATCGCGGCGGTAAAACGATTTTGATTGTGAACAGGATTGAGATCTTGAAAACATGCGCTTGCTCCAGATCATATAAAACAAAAGGGCGAGCCCCACGGGCCAAAAGCAGATCATGCCAAGTATCATAGCGGCCATCCAGGCGCCTTTGCCTCTGCGGTCCATCCAGGTTTCACAAGCTGATACCCACCCTCTTTTTGTGGAGGTGTGCGTGGCGTCTGGGGCGAGGGTGGTCATTGTGGGCTCCTTTGTTGATGTAAATAATTTTTACATCAGATATTTGGGAGAGGCTCTATCGTTTTGCGAGAGGGTATGTAAATCTTTTTTACATTTTTTGACTGAAAGCGTTAATTCGCCCCCGACAGAGATCAGCCATCTGCTGCGGCGCGCAGCCGAATACATGAACGGGTGTGCCAGCAGCCGCATAGATCTTTTGATAATCGAACAGCGTCTCGTCAAAAAATGTCACGATCTCGGTCAGATGCCCCACGGGGCTCACGCCGCCAATGGCAAATCCTGTGACGGCACGTATGCGTGCGGCATCGGTTTTGCCCAATGGCTCGCCAGCCAAAAGCGCCGCCCGATCGAGATCGACCCGCCGCGCACCGGCCGTCACAAATAGATATAGCTGAGCGGTCATCTCACCCTCAAAGAGGATGGATTTTGCAATCTGATCAACCGCACAGCCCAAACTCTCTGCCGCGGCTCTGGCGGTGGTGGCCTGACCTGTTTCGATAACTCTTAGGGTTGGGTCGGCGGCAAAAAGAGCAGATTTTACCCGTTTTAGGCTTTTACTCATAGCGACCCCATTGACCTTGTCTCACTTGCTCCGCAGTTTGACGGTATGACACTTATCGAGTCAATCCAACGCAGCCCCATCGCGTTTGAAACCGGCAGCGGTCAGGCGCTTGCGGCTGATTGGGGCGCAAGTGGTGCCTTGGCGGAGGTTTTGACGGGGATTGGCGGTTGCAGCCCCTATCTTTGCGAGTTGCTGCGCAAAGAGCAAGACTGGCTCGCGGAGGCT
>MDTG01021106.1_pt1 | contig 12023 bp, 8 predicted proteins | sample 811421 | NCBI WGS metagenome assembly MDTG01 (sample SAMN05326645, study PRJNA326480) | marine metagenome | isolation source: seawater | place: Pacific Ocean: South East | collected 2011 | reverse complement strand
GCAATTTGAGGAAGAGGTGATAGTTATTATTATTAATAAGATTACTTTTAAAATCTTCAGATTATAAGTCATACTGTTTAATTTTTCTGTATAATGTTCTTTCTGAAATGCCTAGTTCTTTAGCGGCTTTTTTTCTTTTGCCATTATTTTTATCTAGTGCTTTTTGAATTATATCACATTCATTATCCTGAAGAGATAAGTTTTCTTCTATTATAGCTTCATCAATAATTTTTGGTTTGTTTGGTGTTTCAATCTCTACAGGTTCATTGTTGCTATAAATACGCTGAATTCGTTCCGCATTATTGATTTGAAAATTTTCGTTTTGATCATGGCCTTGAATAAGATCTAGTGTGATTTTTTTTAAGTCGTTTAGATCATTTTTTAAGTCAAATAAAATTTTATATAAAATTTCTCTTTCAGAAATATTGTTTTGATCATTTTCATTACTTATAATAAGAGAAGATTCAGTTTTATTATTTATTAAAAAATGTGAACTAATATCCGATGCATCTAGAATTCTTTTTTCTTCCACGATGGAAATTTTCTCTGTAAAGTTTTTTAATTCACGAATATTTCCTGGCCAATGATATTTTTCTAGTAACTGGATACCATCCTCTGTTAATTTAACTGTTGGTATTCTGTGTTTTGATGAAAAATCAGAGGCAAATTTTCTAAACATTAAGTGAATATCCTCTTGCCTGTATCTTAAGGCAGTCATTTCAATTTGAATGGTATTAATGCGATAAAATAAATCTTCTCTAAATTTATTTTTTTTTACAGCTTCTAGCAGGTTCACATTTGTTGCTGCAATTAATCTAACGTTGGTTTTTTCTACTTTTGACGACCCAACTTTTATAAATTCCCCATTTTCTAGAACGCGTAATAATCTTACCTGGGTTTGTAGTGGTAGATCTCCAATTTCATCTAAAAATATAGTTCCATTGTTAGCAACTTCAAAATAACCTTTTCTAGTATTAATGGCTCCTGTAAATGCACCTTTTTCGTGACCAAATAATTCGCTATCAATTGTTCCTTCAGGAATAGCTCCACAGTTTACAGCAATAAATTGTCCATGTTTTCGGCTTGAATTCTCATGTATAATTTTTGGAATAACATCCTTACCTGTTCCGCTTTCACCGGTCACTAAAATAGAAATGTCAGTATTTGCTACTCTAAGAGCTTTCTTTAGAGATCTTAAAAATAATGTTGAGTTGCCAACTAATTCAAAGCGTTGTTTTAGTTTAATTATTTCATTATCCATAGCAATTAATTTAAATTATTTCGCCGATTAATGTTGCAGAGCTACAGTCATTTATTTTCACGTTAACAAAGTCCCCAATTTTTGAATTTTGTTTTTCAAATACAACTACTGTATTTTGTGTTGTTCTACCAAAATACTTTGTGTTGGATTTCTTTGAAATACCCTCAATTAAAACCTCATAATTTCTCCCTAAACAAAGCTGATTTCTATATAGTGAGTGTTTTTGTTGTGCGTCAATAATTTCTTGGAGTCTTCTTTTTTTTACTTTTTCTGGAACATTGTCACGTAATTTCCGCTGTGCAAACGTGTTTGGTCTTTCAGAGTAATGAAACATGTAGCTGAAATTATATTTAACAGCCTCCATAAGGCTGAGTGTTAATTGATGGTCTTCTTCAGTTTCATTGCAAAATCCAGTTATAAAATCAGAAGATAATCCGCATTCAGGAATGTATTTATTAATAGCTTTTATTCTATCTAAATACCATTTCCTTGTATGTCCTCTGTTCATTAGTTTTAGTACTTTTGAACTTCCTGATTGTACTGGCAGGTGGATATATTTACAAATATTCGGGTGCTTGGCAATTGTTTTTAACACACTATCTTTCATGTCCTGTGGATTAGATGTTGAGAATCGTATTCTGATTTTAGGGTTTTCTATGGCTATTAAATCTAATAAATTAGCAAAGTCAGTTGTTTCAATTGATTGGTTTCCTGCTAATTTTAAAAAATCTTTTTTAGCCCCTCCTCCAAACCATAAATATGAGTCAACATTTTGACCAAGTAGAGTTATTTCTTTATATCCTAATTTGCTTAACTCTGCAACCTCCTTTAATATGCTTTTTGGATTTCTACTTCTTTCGCGACCCCTGGTAAATGGCACAACACAGAAGCTACACATGTTATCACAGCCTCGCATAATTGACACGAATGCTGTTACACCATTACTATTTAATCGAACGGGGTTAATATCAGCGTATGTTTCTTCCTTAGATAGTATTACATTAACTGCTTTTCTGCCCTCTTCAGTTTCCTTTAATAATTTTGGCAAATCTCTATATGCATCTGGACCAATAACTAGATCAACAAGTTTTTCCTCTTCCAAGAACTTAGATTTTAGCCTTTCAGCCATACAGCCTAGTATGCCAATAACTAGATTAGATTTTTTCTCTTTCTTTTTTTTAAATGTTTGGATTCTTCTTCTTACAGTTTGTTCAGCTTTTTCTCTTATAGAACAGGTGTTAATTAGTATTAGATTTGCGTCATCGGAATTTTGGGTTGTAACATATCCTTCTTTTTCTAAGATAGAAGCAACCACTTCACTGTCCGAAAAATTCATAGCACATCCATAACTTTGGATATAAAGCTTTTTTCTGCTAGGGTTCAACTTATTTTGATTTTCAGTTTTGTGTTTTTCACTTATTAACATAATGAAAGATATAAAGTCATTTCAAATCTACAAAAAAAATAAAAAACTGACAAAATGACAGAAATAATAATAAGTTTTATTTTTTTCTAATGTATTCGCTTTTTTTAATAACAATTAGTGTTTATGTTAAAAAAAATTATTTTTGCAAAGTTTTATCGCAAGTTATAAAGATGAGTAATTTAGTTATTGTAGAGTCGCCAGCAAAGGCTAGCACAATTGAAAAAATTCTTGGTAAAGATTTTAAAGTTGTATCTAGCTATGGGCATATTCGGGATCTTGAAAAGAAAAATATGGGTATTGATCTTAAGGGTTCATTTGAGCCCCGGTATTGTGTTTCTGCTGATAAAAAAAAGATTCTCCAGTCCTTACTTAAAGAGTCTAAAAAAAGTAATACTATATGGCTTGCAACAGATGAAGATAGAGAGGGTGAAGCAATTGCGTGGCATTTATTTGAAACTTTAGAGTTGCAGCATAAAAATGTTAATAGAATTGTATTCCATGAAATTACAGCTAGTGCAATAAAAAAGGCTGTGGCAAACCCTAGAAGCATAGATATTAATTTAGTCAATGCTCAACAAGCTAGACGGATTTTAGATAGAATAGTGGGATTTAAACTATCTCCCATCTTGTGGAAAAAAGTAAAAAGTGGCTTGTCTGCAGGAAGAGTTCAATCAGTTGCGGTGAGATTAATTGTTGAAAGAGAAAAGAAGGTAAGTCTTTTTAAACCAATTAAATCTTTTCAAATAACAGCTGATTTTTTAGCAAAAAATTCAGAATCATTTAATGCTATCATGTTAAATGATGTAATTGAAAAAACCACAGCAAAATCATTATTAGAGTCATTTATTAATAAAAAATTTATTATTGATTCTATTGATACAAAACCATCTTTTAGCGCCCCCTCATCTCCTTTTACTACATCTATTTTGCAGCAGGTTGCTTCTAGTAGATTAGGTTTTTCTGTTACTCGAACAATGAGTGTTGCGCAAAAGTTATATGAATCAGGTCACATTACATATATGAGAACAGATTCTACTAATTTGTCTAAAGATTCAATGAGTGCTATTGAATCATATATTATTAGTAATTATGGTTTAAATTACTATAAGGCACGAAAATATTCTACAAAAACAAAAGTTGCACAGGAGGCGCATGAAGCTATTCGGCCAACACAATTTAATAATTTAATATGTGGTAATGATGATGCTCAAAAAAGACTATATCAGTTAATATGGGAGAGGACTATTTGTTCACAAATGAGTAACGCAGTTATTGATAAAACGATTGTAAATATTAATGTTACTAACAAAGAGAATTCTGTTTTTCAGGCTAAGGGTCAAATAATTAAATTTGATGGATATTTAAAAGTCCAAAAACAACTTGTGTCTTCTCAAAAGAAAGATAAGCTATTACCCAACTTAAAAGAGGGAGATTCTTTAGATTTTACATCAATTTTCGCAAAAGAAAAGTACTCAAAACCCCCTTCTAGGTTTACAGAAGCCTCATTAGTTAAGAAGCTAGAAGAATTAGGTATAGGTAGGCCTTCTACATATGCACCTACCATATCTACAATACAAAAAAGAGAATATGTTGTAAAAGATGATGTGGAGGGTCGTAAAATAGATTGCTCTCATTTAATTTTAGAACAAAATAATGTGATAGAAAAAACAGTTTTAGATGTTATTGGTTCCGAAAAGAAGAAATTATTACCAACAGAAATAGGTAAGCTTACAACTGAATTTTTAGTAGAGCATTTTAAAGATATTTTAGAATATAATTTTACTGCAAAAGTTGAAAGCCAGTTTGATGATGTTGCTATGGGAAAAAAAGAGTGGAAGAATTTAATTAAAACATTTTACACACAATTTGAGCCCACTGTTTTAAATGCAGATCAAAATAGTGATAAAATAACAGGTCAAAGAGAATTAGGTGTTGACCCAAATACTGGAAAAAATATTTATGTAAGACTTGGCAAGTATGGTCCTATAGTTCAAATGGGAGATATTGTAGAGGGTGGCGAAAAGCCTAAATATGCTAAGCTTAGAAAAGGTCAAAGTATTGATTTAATTAATTTAGACATGGCTCTAGAATTATTTAAATTGCCTCGGACTGTTGGTGTAATTGACAATAAAGAAATTATTGTTTCTGAAGGAAAATATGGGCCATATGTTCGCTATGATAATAATTTTGTCTCATTAGGTGATTTAGATCCAATGACTATTACATTAGAACAGTGTGTTAAGCTTATTGAAAAAAAGCGAGAATTTGATAAACAGAAAATAATAAATTCTTTTAATCTCGACGATTCAACCATTCAGGTTTGTAATGGTAAGTACGGTCCGTATATTAAGTATAATAAAAAGAATTATAAAATTCCTAAAGAAACAGATCCACACAAATTAACAAAAGATGATTGTTTAAATCTAATCCAAAAATCATCCAAGAAATAGTAAAACAATTTTTATATTGTTCTCATGTTTGCTAATTATTTCGATCCTATTTCTGTAAGTACTGCTTCTTTTAAAGACCAATTAAATTCTAATACGATTGGTTATCATATAGATTGTTATACTGACAACAATTTTCCTGATTTTGACAATGCTGACGTTGCGTTGATTGTTGTGCCAGAAAATCGAGGATCTCAGACGCCTTTAGAAGAGGCTACATATACAAATTTTCGTAAAGCATTCTATAGTTTATTTAAGGGTATATGGAAGCTTAGAATTGTTGATTTTGGTGACTTAAAATCTGGCGCAGATGTTAAAGACACTTATTTTGCTCTAAATGATATTGTTTCTTCACTTTTAAGTCAAAGTATTTTTCCAATTATTTTAGGAGGAACTCAAGACTTGGTTTTTCCAATTTATCAATCATATGAATCCTTTACTAAAGGGACTAATCTTTTGTGTGTGGATTCTAGGTTTGACTTGATTAATGAAGATATGCATAAAATGAGTTCTAGAAATTTTTTAGGACACATGATAAAACAGGAGCCTAATCATTTGTCTCATTTTATTAATCTTGCTTATCAAAGTTATTTATGTCAAAATGATGAGTCTCATTTATTAGAAAAAATGCTATTTGAAACATGTCGTTTAGGAGATTTAAGGGATAATATAAGGGAGGCAGAACCATATTTAAGAAATTCTGATATAGTAGCAATAGATTTATCATCTATTAAACAATCAGATGCTCCGGCAACAACATCCCCGTCACCTAATGGGTTAGAGGCGCATCACGCTTGTATTATATCTCGTTATGCAGGAATGAGTGATAGGGTGAGTTCAATGGGTATTTTTGAGTATCAATCTATTTTAGATCAGAATAATCAAACGGCTAATCTGATTGGGCAAATTATTTGGTATTTTTTAGAAGGTCTTAGTCTCAGAATCCGTGATTATCCAAATGCTAATAATATTAATACCAATTATCAAAAATACCTTATTCCTGTTAAAGATTCGGATCTTCAATTTGTATTCTATAAAAGCAAAAACACAGGTAGGTGGTGGGTGTCCAATTCTATTGAGTTGCAAGAGGATTCTAATTTTAAAGAACAAGTTATTCCTTGTTCGTATGAGGATTATTTAAAAACAACATCAGGAGATTTACCAAAACGTATTTATAGGATATTAAAGCGTATTTCGTCCTAGAAATTAATAGATAATGTAAAGTATTATATTTTATATTTTTTTTTTTTGTGTTAAAAAAGAAAAAAATCTATATATTTAAAGATTAAATTTTTACGACAAAGATATAATGACACAATCCAGAAATTCATTTTATAGGCCTTTAGTGCTATTTTTTTGTATTTTTTATACTTCTTTGTTCGCACAGCAAGATCCTCAAATTACACATAATATGTTCAATAAATTCATGTATAACCCAGCTGTGGCTGGTGCGTATCCAGAATTACATGCAACACTTTTACAGAGGGTGCAGTGGGTAGGTATAGATGGTGCGCCATCAACAAGTAATTTAAATGCTCATGCATATGTTGGTGAAATAAAAGGAGGATTAGGGATAAATGTGGTTAGTGACAGAATAGGAAGTTTAGCTACGAATACAATTTCGTTATCTTATGCATACCAGTTAGGTCTTGGAACTGATTATCAATTGGGTATGGGGTTGAGTTTTGGTTTAATGCAATACGGCTATAATGGATCTTGGGTTACACCGGATCTAACACAAGATTCTTATCTACCTCCAGAGAATTCTTCAAAAAGTGTTCCTGATTTTGGGTTAGGTTTTTATTTTACATCTGAAGATGGTTATTTAGGTCTCTCGGCTACTCACCTTATTCCAATGGAAGTGGATTTTAATGGAACCTCTAAGTATAATCCGGTACGTCATTATTATTTTTTAGCTGGTTATGATTATGATATAACAGATGAATTTTCATTAAGAGGAAATATTTTTTCAAAAACGGATGGTGTATCTGTTCAAACAGATATTAACATTAATACTTTTTGGAGAGAGAACTATTGGACAGGTATTTCTTTTAGATATGAAGATGCTTTGTGTTTTTTAATGGGTTTTCAAGTTGCTGAAAACTTGACTTTTGCATATGCGTTTGATTTAGTAACTTCAAGACTAAATTATACAACTAATGGTAGTCATGAGGTTTTCTTGAGGTATTCATTTGAATTAGATATAATAGGAAGAGGAGATACACGTTATAGAAGTGTACGATTCTTATAATTTTATAAATTTTTAACATTATGAAAAAAATAATTTATTTCTTTTTTATAGGTTTTGTTTTAATTAACCTTTCTGCTTGTTTTTCACCCAATGGGGAGTTAACAGGTAGAAAAACAACGAGATTAGACTATACTGTAGCAGACCCCTTGGGTATGCAGCCAATTCCAGGAGGATCATTTACCATGGGCGCAAATGATCAAGATGTACCTTATGCTAGTATGAATAACATGAGAACAATTACAGTAAGTCCATTTTTCATTGACGCAACAGAAATCACAAATGATGAGTATCGTCAATTTACACACTGGGTAAGAGATTCTATAATTAGAAAAGAGTTATTATTAGAAAATCCAGAAAAATGGGGATTTATTAATGATCCAGATCCAAATTGGAACCAAGATGAATTAGCTAATGAACAAGCCAGAGAGGAAGATTGGTATATTGACTGGTATCAAAATTTAAATTTTCAAAATCAAGAAGTTACTAGAGCAATGATAAATACGTTAATATTGTCTGAGGAAGAGCAAATGCAGCAAGAAGGAGAGACCGTGTTAAGACCTCATTTCCAATCTAAATTAATAGATACTCGTAAATTGATATACGAATATACTTGGTTTAATCCAAATACTCCTGCCTCTAGAGTTAACAGGTACGACTATGAAAAAGAAGATTACAGAGAAGTAGAGCGTGCAGAAGCTTTTGTTTCAAAAGAAAGAGTAGCTATTTATCCAGATACACTTGCTTGGGTTCATGACTTTACTTATAATTTCAATGAGCCGATGTTTGATAAATATTTTTGGCATCCTGCATATGGTGATTATCCTGTTGTTGGTGTAAGTTGGAAACAAGCAAAGGCTTTTTGTCATTGGAGAACAGAGTGGAAATTATACCATTTGCCAGAGGAAAGAAGAGTATTTGAAACTCCTTATAGGCTACCTACTGAAGCAGAATGGGAGTGGGCAGCTCGTGGTGGAAGAGAGCTTGCAATGTACCCTTGGGGAGGACCATATTCTAGAAATGTAAAAGGTTGTTTTTTAGCTAATTTTAAACCACTAAGAGGTAATTATTGGGCAGATGGACATATTTATACTGCTCCTGCAGATAATTATCCAGCTAATGACTACTTTTTATATAATATGGCTGGTAATGTAGCGGAATGGACTGAAAGTGCATTTGATCCTATGTCAGATTTATTTGCTTCGGATTTAAATCCGGAGTATACATATAATGCTTCAGATAATGAGCATCCTCATTTTAAAAAGAAAGTAGTTAAAGGTGGTTCTTGGAAAGATATAGGAGCGTTTTTACAAATTGGTGCAAGAGATTTTGAGTATCAAGATAGTAGCCGTTGTTATATTGGTTTCAGATGTGTTAAAAGTCGACCATATTTAGATTCAAAAGGACAATTTGAAGAAATATTCGAGGGTGTACAAGATAAAAAACAAAAAAAGAAAGAAAAGAACAAAAAGTAAATCCTTAAACAGGAATTAAACAAGTTATTTATTATTAATTTAAATATATACTAAAATGAATATAGCTAATTCAAAATTTTATAAAACCATAATGCCTTATCTTTATGGTTGGGGAGCTTCTTTAGTAATCCTAGGAGCCCTATTTAAGATTAATCATTATCCTCTTGCTTCTGAAATGCTACTTGTTGGTATGAGTATTGAAGCATTAATATTTTTTATGTCTGCTTTTGAAAAAGCTCCGAAGGAATATAAGTGGGAAAGAGCATATCCAGGCATCTTAGATGCAGATCAATCAGATGGAGCAACTGTGACACAACAATTAGATAAAATGTTAAGTAATGCGGATGTTGATGATAAAGTAATAAAAAAATTGGCTGATGGTATGAAAAAATTAAGTGTTTCTGCTAGTGGATTAGGAGATGTTGCTGATGGAACAAAAAAATATAATTCTCAGATGTTGACTGCTTCAGAAAGTTTAGAAAAAATCAATGATTTATATATGGAGCAAATAAAATCCTCAGAGCAACAATTTATGGCTACTCAAAAAATGACTAGTAATTTAACATCATCTTTAGATCATACTTCGAGATTACATGTTGAATTATCATCATTATCAGAGAATTTAAACGCTCTTAATAATGTTTATGGAAGCATGTTAACAGCTATGACTACAAAACCAAAGAAAAAATAAGATGGCAGGAAATCACATGAGCGAAATGAGTCCTCGACAGAGGATGATCAACATGATGTATCTTGTTTTGACAGCACTTTTAGCTTTAAATGTGTCAAAGCAAGTATTAGACGCTTTTCAAAAAATGGATGGCTCTATAGGTTATTCTTACAGTGATAAGGTAGATTTTAATAATAAGGCTTATGCTGATTTTGAATTAAGAGCTCGTAATAATCCAGAAAAGCTAGGACAATGGAACAACATTGCCCAAGATGTTCAAAAGGAAAGTTCGGAATTGATTTCAATAATTGATTCTATAAGGTTTAAGATTGAGGCACTATCTGGTCGTGAGGAAGACGGCATGTTAACAAAAAAAGATGATAAAGAACTTACCATTAAGGTACTTGTCAAGAATCCTGATGAAAAGGGATATGGTTATGGTCAAAAATTAAAAGAAGCTAGAGAGAAATATAGAGATTTCTTATTAACACTAGATACTTTAGGAATTTATGAAGGGGAAGATGAAATATATAAGATAAATATATCAACACTTTTAAACAGTAATTCAGTAGATGAAGATGGCCCAGACGGTCCAAAAGCTGCAATTTCGTGGCAAAAAAGTCAATATTACGGTCACGTTCCTGTTGCTGTAATGGCTTTTATGAATCAAATGAAATTAGACGTTGGTAATTTAGAAGGTTCTGTACTAGAGCTTCTGCAAAAGAAAACAGGTCAAAGTGCTATTACGGTTAATTCACAAACTAGTTTTGTTAGTATGCCTAGGCAAAGTATTATGCTAGGAGACAGTTTATTTGCAGATGTCTTTATTGCTGGTGTTGATACTAATCAATTGCCAAAGTTTAATATTTATCAATATAATCAAGATGGTGAAAGAATAGGAGATGAAATTATTGATAGTTTAGAAGTTCAAGGTGGAAACGGAATCTTTGCAGTTAAACCCACTAAACAAGGTCGATACTGGTTGGGTGGAGATATTGTTGTTCAATCAGAGGAAGGTGAAAAAATTTATCCGTTCCTAAAAGAATATCGTGTAGATGCACCAATGTCTGTAATATCTCCAGATAAAATGAATGTTTTATATACTATAGTTGATAACCCTGTCTCCATCTCTGTTCCTGGTTATAGCTCGGAAGAATTAACATTACACTCTAATCTTAGTAGTGCTGAGTGTAGGATTAAAAGGGTTAAGAATGGAACATACAATATTAATATCAATGAGCAGCGTGGTAAAAACAGAAAAAAAGAATTAAAATTAACTGTTAAAGCCAACAATAAAATTGTTGGAAAGCCAATATTGTTTAGATTGAAGAATGTTCCAGAACCATATCCAAAATGTGGTAAAGTAGTCGGATATGGTGAAATGACTAAATCTGAACTTAGCCTTCTTAGCGGATTAGTTGCAAAGCTAGATAATTTCGAATTTGACTTAAGATATGAAGTTGTCTCGTTTACAATGTCTTATCCTGGTGCGAGTGGCACACAAGATATACAGGTAAAAGGTAGAAAATTTACAGACCTTATTAAAAAGGAATTTAAAAGTATTAAAAGAGGTCAAACAATTATATTTAGAGATATTAAATACGTTATTGCTGATGTTAAAGGCCAAAAAGCAAAATCCATGCAACAAACAGTTTCAATAAAAATTAAATAGTTTAAATTATGAAAAATTACATTTTAACATTTATAGTTTTATTCATTTTCTCCAATAATCTATTTTCTCAAGAAAACAGATCTAACCGTGAATGGAGTGATGAGAATCAGACGACATATTATATGGATCCTGAAAATAATGAATATAGATCAGATTGGTATCCAAATTCAAGAGTGAATAATCCTGATAATAATTCTTGGAATGATGCAGTAGAGCATAGAACAAAAGCAATTTGGTCTGATAATTCCACTATTGTTTCAGATGAGAAAACAGGTATGCATTCATATATTCCATATACCTATGTTAGTGAGGATGATATTTTGTGGGCAAAGAGGTTAAAGAAGTTAGTTGACTTAAGAATAACTCAAAACCATTCGTTGTATTTCCCGGTCGAAGTACGTTATGATAATACTAATGCAGCTGGTGGTGGTGCTTCAATCAATGAAATAGTTAATGGGATGGATGCTAGAAAAAATCTATTTCAAATTCTAAAAGATGCTGCAACTACAATTAATCCTCAAACAGGAGAGTCTCTTGTTGGAGTTTATAATGAATCATTGACCAGAAAGTATACTGTGCAGGAGATTTTTGGAAATAGTGAAAGACCAGGCGTGTTTCAGTGGTTAAATCTAGTTCCCCTAGAAGATGAATTTGGTGATGTGTATGGTGATACAACATTGCTGGAAGAGTTCGGTCCCATTGATATTGCGGGTTATTTTATAGAGGAAGAAGTGTTTTTTGATAAAAGAAGGTCAAAATTAGATTATAGATTTGTTTCTATAACACCTGTTGTTAGAGATCCTAATTCTGGCAGTAGTACTATG
>MDTG01447686.1_pt1 | contig 12024 bp, 10 predicted proteins | sample 811421 | NCBI WGS metagenome assembly MDTG01 (sample SAMN05326645, study PRJNA326480) | marine metagenome | isolation source: seawater | place: Pacific Ocean: South East | collected 2011 | reverse complement strand
TTGTTTAATGGCAGATAATTTTTGGATAGTTTTTATAAATTTACCAGGAGATACCACACAATTTTCCTTCCATAATATATTTCGTAAATTATCCCATTCGACAAACAATGCTGTATCATTGACACCATTCAGACGTGAACGTATATTACTGTTTTCAAAAATATCGTTTAATTCATATGTGTGAGACAATATCTGCATACATGTGTTAATAAAACACGTATTTCCTAAATTAGACAAACCAGATAAACCTTTATTTTTGTATTTATTTATTGTCACACTCATTAGTTTATAGTATACAATGTATTTAAACATTTTTTATATAGTTATTATAGTACAATGAATGACATCGAAACTATATATGACCATATTGATCTCGAGTATAAACACCTTGATGAAATTAGAAAAAATATTACTTATTTAACAAGAAGAATGTCTGGTTTTCACAACTATTCGCGTTTCACAAATAATTCGTCTGACGCACGTATGATGATTGATACATATACACAGTTGTATGGTGTTATAGTTAACCATATTGAATTTTTATATGATAAAGCAAACTCATTTCTAAATAGACGTAACTTTACCAGACCATCAGAAAGTATTGTTTCTGGTAATTACGCAGTTATTAATGGTAGGCATTATCATCTCAGTAATATTCAAAATATGTCTGATACAAGTAACCCATTAAATAGAGACAATACCAATGGACGAGAAAATTCAAATGAACAGACATCTGACAATAATACACTTGGAACAAATAGAACAAATAATGTGAATGCGCGTTCAACGATGTCTACCAGTAACTCAAGACGGTCATTACAACCTAACAGACCAGGACAATCGCGAAGTATCTGGAACGCACCAACAGTAAATGTTTTAGAAAATGTTTTTGGAACGCCTCAAACACCTTCTCGGGATAATCTTTTTCAACAAGTTAATACCATGAACTCAACAAATAACCTTAGATGGCCACAATTTCCTACAACCACAAATCCAAATAATCCTTTTCAGAATACTAACAATAGGAACGCGTTTGACTCAATAACAACTGAATTCTTTCGCACGTTTTCTGAACCTGTGCATGTATCACCAAGTGCTGATCAAATTCGAGCGGCCACTGTTACTCTTGCTTACTCTGAAATAAACGAACCAATTAACCATCAATGTCCAATTTCGCTTGAATTATTTCAGCCAACCAGTATAGTTACACAAATACGACATTGTAGACATGCTTTTATGCCGTCTTCATTCCAAACTTGGTTCCAATCTAACGTGAGATGCCCTATTTGTCGACATGATATACGTGAGAATATATCATCTGAGTCTCTGGAAACGACGGCTACAAGCGAACATTCTTCTTCAAGTGCTACGGTTGACACTCAGGATAATGAAGAAGAAACAAATGAATTGAACGAATTACCTCCTTTAATACCTATTGAGGAAGAAGAAGGAGAAGCAAGGAATGATATAGAAATGGGACCAGAACCAGAAATACCTCCTCCGGTGCCTGAACAAATGCCGGAACGTCCCGAACCAATCCCAGAACGTCCTGAGCCACAAAACACATCACGCACAGCAAATGCTACAAATTCCCAAAACGAGGATTTCACAAATGCTGTTGAAACCATGTTAAACGAAGCCGTTAGAAACATGTTGGATGATCCCAGTGGTAATCAGCAATCTGGTTCTAATATATTCCTTCCACCCTTAAATCTAAATACAAATGCTATAGGGGCAGCTCTATTTAACAATATTATGAACCACAATTATCAAAATGTTGAATTTGATCCATCGAATAATCATGTCACATTTGAAACCACCGTATTTGATAGTTCATGGAACCCACCTGGTTAACATAATTATTATATTTTGAAAATCTAATCACATACATATTTATTTGTAAAAATATGTATATGTTAAAAAATTTGTTGTAAAGCTTTTGAATTAGTCCTAATGGTATCTATGAAAAAATTGTATAATACAGTGCCAATATTGAGTATCATATCAAATACACGAGGTATATATTCGCGGGTAACAATAGGATTTGTATATACTGTTTCGTAAATGGGCTCATCATCCGTTACTTCTACTGTATCATCAAGTTCAATATGGGTTATAACTATATTATCTCCAGATGACGTTTTTTTAAGTGATCGATTTTCGCGTGTTTTTAGTTTTTTACCACGTTTCTTTACATTTTCAACGGAGTCTTGTGTATCAATTGAAAATGACCCAAGAGTTGGTATAAAATCATCGGTCTCGTCTGTTGCGTTCATACGCACAATTTCACATTTTGGTTCTTCTTCCTTGATAGCTTGTGTTTTAGCTATATGACGTTTTGTTTTAATATGTCTATCGTAATCACGTTTATTACATGTAAAATAGTTACATACGTAACAATTTAAAACATTTTCTAAAACATTTACAGCTTTTGTCATTATGTATATATAAAAATAAAATTTCAACCTTTTTACGTAATAAACATTATTTTTTGACATTATATTTTATTAAAAAACTTTCTCTTTATATAAAAGATAATATGAGACAATACACCAAAATAGGCATGGCAATCACTCTTTTTGTAGGATTAGTTATTGCTAAACATATATTTCATGACGAAATATCACGAGTTTGTTCATGGAATATTAGATTTTTTGGACTTATAGATGATAATAAGGTAGAGTCAGATGTATATTATCATTACATAGGTAATTACATAAAACAAATTCAACCTGACATACTGTGTCTTCAAGAAATATGTTCATATAAATCTATATATCATCTTGAAGACTTGTTAACGGATTATAAATTATATGTTTCAGATAAAGTAATCAATCAAAATAAACAACTTATGGATAAAAAAGGGATCAAAGAGTTAATTTCCGGGATAGGTGATCGTAATAAAGACATGGGAAAAGTTCAATTCAATGTGTTTCTTGTGAGAAAACATATCTCTGTTGTTGATTTTCGCACAATACACCCAAAACTCATATGTTTAAAATATATCGATAAACATACAGGCAAACAAATTTCAATATATAATTGTCATTTTCCAAGTAATTTCTCAGGAGATAACACTGATATTAGAGAGAAAGTTATGATGAAATTATTAAAAGATATTGAATACAACAAATATAAAAATGTTATCATAACTGGCGATCTTAATACAGTTAGGGAATATGGTGAATTGAAAAAACTAAAGAACGATTTTGTAGATATATTTAATTCTCCTCTCGCAAAGAATAGAGATCTTGGAATAACGCCAATTTTTACACATGTATGGGATAAAAATAAAAATAAAATAAATGACATAGACGATAAATATAGTCAAATAGATTATTTCTTTGTAAGTCCACGTTTAGTAAGTAGAGTAAAAGATGTTTATGTAGATAAAACTTTTTGTGGCCAAAATATGGGAACAGTTATGAGTGAATTAAGTGATCACTGTCTTATTGTAATGGATATTACTTAATAATCTAAAAAAGTTTTCCTCGTTAATTGTATGAATAAATCAAAAAAACTTAAAAATATTTTAGGGACAGAATTAGAATCCTGTTCTTTCCAACCAATTACAGGTTATGCTCGCGACGGATATTGTAGACCTATTGAAGGAGATTACGGAGACCATTTAGTTTGTGCGACTATGGATAAATCTTTTTTAGATTTTACAAAAAGTAAAGGAAATGATTTGAGTTCTGTAGTAAAGGATGGTGACAAATGGTGTCTATGTCAAAAAAGATGGCAACAAGCATATGATGCTGGTTATGCCCCACAAGTTGTAAAAGAAGCAACACACAAGGCTGTTAAACAAAATATTCAAAAAAAAATAAAAGAGGGAATGCGAGGTGGTAAAAATTTAAAGAAAACAAGAAAATATAGACGAAAAAATAATGCTTCTCGTAAAAAGAAACATACATTGCGGGATTTTTTTTCCTTTCTTATTCCCAAGTAATATACAAATAAATTGAATTTGGTAAATCACTATTTGGTAATAGTAATTTACTTTATATTAACAGAAAAAGTCAGGCATTAAGTCCTTCTCTTTCATTTCTTTTGTGATACGGTATTGTTCAACGTCTATATCTTGTGATGCCAATACTTCGTCGTCTATATAATTATTCCCTGTACAAATTAATGGATCACTTTTAAATATAATTCCACCAGAGTCGCCCATAATACGAGGACTTCTTGAGTGCTTTACCATTTCTCCACCCCCTAAGATATTTCTCACTGGAGCGGTATCCAGCGTTGTTCTGGGCCAAAGAGTGTTTACACCAATATTGGGAAATTCTTTACTCCAAAATTTTGCCATGAGTGTCATATTAAATTTAGACATGCTGTAATAAAAATGATTTACCCACCATTCGTCTGTATATAACATATTTAGGGGTGGTGCTATAAGTAACAAATGACCACGTTTATTATTTATCATTTGTTGTAGACATTTTTGACCAAATAAATATGTTCCGTTTATATTTATAGCACTCATTAATTCTACCTCTTTTTCTGTTTGATCCAATGTCTTATTTAAACATAAAGCACTGGCATTAAGAACAGCTCCATAAAGTCCTTTTCCGTAAACATCTAATGTTTCTGAAATAGCAAAATCTATTTGTTTACTATCTCTAATATCACATTGAACAGCCATACAGTTGGGACGCTTTGTTAAATCGCAAATTTCCTCCGCTGCTGAAAAAATAGTCTTATCAAGCTTTGGATGTTTTGAAATAGTTTTGCCTACAATTGTTACATTAGCGCCATTTACAGCCAAGTTTTTTGCTATCTCAAATCCTACACCACGTGAACCTCCAGCAACGATAAATGTTTTGTTTTTTAAATCTTTATACATAGGATTAAGTGTTTTGTCTTTTTTAACCGATTTTAACACATACGTGTAATTCTGTTTTACTGCTTTCATCATAACTATTACTGTGTATGTTATGATGTTTTTATATCTGTTACCACATTATTAGTTTTGTGCGTTATCAACGTATCCTGAATAATCTTCCCTGTACAATTTAACAAGATTGTCATATTTGGTAATAAAATTGCCATCACGATATTCTTTGTAAATTGTATCAATAACCGCTTTATCTTCACATAGCGTCTTTTCCATCATATCTTTTGTTACCTTATCAAATAAAGAATCAAAAATAGGATTATTAAATACCCAATTATCTCGATATGCCTTCACAAATAATTGAGTTTTATTGTCTGATACCGGAAACGCCGAGGTTACTATGGTATTAACAAAATCTCCAAAGCGAACTCGTGCTACTGTGGTGTGAGGTAATATATATTCATTTTCTACTATTAATTCTTTTATTCCGAAAACTTTTGATGCGAGTGAGTCTTCTCCAGCCTCATATTGATATGTGTAACGATGATGGCCATGAGCAAGTTTATCAAGTGTTTCTGACATAGGAAGAGGACGTTTCTTATTACCAAAACTATGAAGTTCTGATATGTGAAGTATATCTAATGAATTCTCAGTTACCGTGCGAGCATCAACATTAAACATTTTATTCAAATAAACACATTTAAAATGTTCGTCATTGGCCTCAGGTTCAATCCATATAGTCTCTGGATTGTTATAATATTTCAACTCTGATATGTCAAAAAGTGGTCGATTTAAAATGTAGACCCAGCCATTTTTTTCGACAATGGGATAATGTGGAACATCTGTCTTGAAATTATATGTTGTCGTTGTCCTCATGTTTCCCTGTCCTGGAATTTGAACAAGACGACCATATTTGTTATATTTAAATGTATGATAGGGACACACAACGCATTTTGTTGGTTTATCTATTCGACCTTTAGAGATCGACGCTCCACGGTGTGGACAAATATCACTAATAGCTGCGTATTCATTATTTGTATCTTTCCAAATAGCTATTGGATTGTTATATAAAGTAATTTTTCTGGGTGAATCTGTTTTAAAATCTTTGCTTTCTCCTATAACATACCAATTTGGATTAAATTTAGGAGTATCAACAATATTTTGATTATTACTTGGAGGTGGCAGTATAGGACCGGTAGATTTTGTATACATTGAACCTACAGGATTAGGCGTAATTGTATAACTAAACGCATTCGAAAGGAATAAAAAGAATACTATTATTGGCATACTCATTATATAATATAGACATGGAATATTATTTATATTCTTGTCTATATTTGTAATTTTATACGAATAAAAAGATAATTTTTTCTGGATTTATTTTCTAATGGAGAAAATCAAAAATAATAAAACCAAACAATCTTTAAAAAAGAAAAAAAAGAATAGACACCATCACAATTACAGTATTGAGAAAGATTATAACAATTCTATTCGCAATATTAGCAAAAAAACAAAAAATTGGTTCATACGTATAGGAATTCCTGAAGAATTTATTGGTTATTATTATCAATTACTACATTATATTGTTATTTTCGGTGGAGGTTTTGTTATATTATTTAATACAAACCCGTATCATTTGACCCTTTTACTAATTATAATATCTCTTGATGCTTTCGCAAACGTAGTTGTTCACGACTGTCCACTTACAGCACTTGAGAGAAAATATCTTAAAACGTCATTATCTTCAGAAAGAAGAGAAAATCTTAAAAAAGCAAATATTGTATATAAATGTAATCATGTATATGAGTCACAGGTTGAACTTATTGTAAATATGTGGACTATTGTAACATGTAAAATTATAGTTATTTTAATTATGAAATCATTTACTCCTGAATTTATTTTATCGTGTTGTGGTTAAATTATCATTTATTTTTGTATATAGTAATTATAGTAATGTCAGACGTGGCTTTAGAATTAATAACGCATCCATTGACAGCTAATTCATGGAAAAAACAACCAACCACTCCAAATGTAGTTTCTAGCGGTGAACTATTACCTTCTCGTTCCACTCCATATATTTCACTCATTCCATCATTTTCATATCTTTCAACATATACAATCATTGGTGGAATGGTTGGGTTAGTTTATGGATACGAAATAGCAGAAAAAAAACGTTATAATGTTTTAATCACCCCTGCGTATGTCGCTGATTTAAATTACGGATACATGATATGGGGGGGATTCACAGGCATGATGATTGGTAGCATAACAGGTCGTATCATAAATTGGTTGTAATATTATTAAAATTTAATAAATAATAATATTATATGTCATTTTCTATTGTTGTAGCAAGATACAATGAAGATGTACAATGGACTAAACAATTCAAAAATGTAATAATTTATAATAAAGGAAAAAACTTGGATAATGTTTACAATCAAATTCCTTTAAATAATGTAGGGAGAGAAGGTCATACATATTATAAATATATTTGTGATAACTATGAAAAACTACCAGAATATACATTTTTTTTACAAGGATACCCATTTGACCATTCAGGAAATATAATTTGTGATTTAACCAGTCATATTAATCTTATTAAAAATAAATCATTGGAAATTGGCTTTAAATATTTAAATGACCATGTGCATAATACTTCCCTTGATAACGAAAAGCATACTCACTGGCAATGTAAAAATATACACAAAACATGGGAACGTGTGTTTGGTAAAAATGTTGGTAATCTTAACATTTCATTTAACGCAGGAGCGCAATTTGTAGTTTCAAAAAAGAACATATTAAAAAGACCTAAAATTTTTTATGAAAATATTGTAAAAATATTAGAATACGATATTGACCCATTAGAGGGTTATGATATTGAAAGATTTCATCTATATATATTTAACAAAAACTTATTTTAAATGAGAAAAGGAGTAAAAAATAAAAAAGTAAAAAAATTAAACATGATTGCTTTGCTTAGGATTTTATACAATAAAAATGAACCAATATAGATATATGTCTTATGGGTAAATTAGATATATATCAAAGTGTCAACATGAGTAAAGACAAAGAATTTCGGTTATTTGATTTTAACGTGTATTCTAATAATGAAGCAGATACAGGAAGTGATAATAGCGAAGGTGGATTTAAACACGCAAAAGATGAAACTAAATTCATGATTCAAATGTTTGGAATTAATGAACAAGGAGAAACGTGTTGTATATTAGTTGATGGGTTCAAGCCATACTTTTACGCGAAAGTAGACGACGGTTGGACACAAGCTAAAAAGGTAAAATTCATGCGTATGATACAAAGTAAGTTGGGAAAATATTACGAAGACTCCTTGACGGGTTGTAAGTTAATCAAAAAACGCAAACTATATGGATTTGATGGAGGAAAAGAACATAAATTTGTTAGACTTGAATTTGAGAATATAAACGCGTTTAATAAAGCAAAAGGATTATGGTATGGACCATATGTAACATCGTCGTCTGGTAGAAGTGAGAGGAAGCTGAATGATGATGGATTAACATTCGAAGGCACAAACACCTATTTGTATGAGGCGAATATTCCACCATTACTTAGGTTCTTTCATATTCAAGAAATCAGTCCTTCTGGATGGGTTTCATTACCAAACAGAAAAACAATAGAAATAAAACACGGCTCTATGTCAACATGTAAATATGAATTTGAAATTAACCACAAAGACATAAAACCTTTGAATGATAAGGAAACACGTGTTCCATTTAAAATATGTAGTTTTGATATTGAGGCAAGTAGTAGTCACGGAGATTTTCCTGTTCCAATTAAGTCATACAAAAAATTAGCTGGTAATATTCAAGAACATATAGAGGTATTAGACGTATCGTCATTAACACAAGAAAACTATAAAAATATTTTGAATAAATGTATACTTGCTGCGTTTGGACATGGTGAAGAACAAAGAGCAATTGACATTGTGTATCCAAAGAAATTTCCGTCTAAAAAAGAATTGGATAGCATGATAGATTACTGGTTAAATTCACCTATTGCTATTGCGGAAGAAAAAGATATGTCATTAAACAAATTGCTTACTATCGAAGAAAGTTTCCGAGCAGCACATGATGAAGAAGACGAATATAGTCAATACAAAAAATTTAATGCGAAAAAAAAACAAAACCGACAAGCTACAATCGTTGAAATATTAATGGACACTAAAACGGAACGTGAAGAAAAAATCCGTGAAATGACTAATCTATTAAATCGTATATTTCCAAGATTAGAAGGAGACAAGGTTACATTTGTAGGGTCAACGTTTTTGAAATACGGAGAAAAAGATCCCTATTATAATCATTGTATTGTATTAAATGGAAGCAGTAAGCTACCTCAAGAAAATACTGAATTAGAAACATATAATACGGAAAAGGAAGTATTATTGGCTTGGCAGAAAATGATACAACGCGAAAACCCAGATATTATTATCGGGTATAACATATTTGGTTTTGATTATGAGTTTATGTTTCGAAGAGCTGAGGAAACAGGCTGCGTCACAGAATTCTTGAAGTTGTCAAGAAATAAAGACGAAGTTTGTGGAAATCGTGACCACACAACAGGAGAATATCGTATTGAAGAAAGTAGTATTCAAATAGCCAGTGGACAACATGATCTACGGTTTATTAAAATGAATGGACGTTTACAAGTTGATTTGTATAACTTCTTCAGAAGAGAAGAAAATTTAGTATCTTACAAATTAGACTACGTAGCGGGTCACTTTATAGGTGATAATGTTAAGACAATTGATGTGGATAAAAAGAAAACGATTACTACAATTCATACCAATAATCTTACGGGGCTACTTGAAGGTAGTTATGTTCATTTTGAAGAGATAGGTCACACTGTAGACTATTATGATGGCGGGGCCAAGTTTCTGGTATCTTGTGTTAATAAAACAGAAAAATACTTTCAACTCGCTCAAGGTGATATTGCGCCTGACATGACTAAAAGGGTGCGATGGTGTTTAGCAAAGGATGATGTTACACCAAAAGATATATTTCAAATGACAAATGGAAGTGACGATGACCGTGCTGTAATCGCGAAATATTGTATTCAGGATTGTAACTTAGTTCATTATCTTATGAACAAAGTAGATATCATTACAGGATTTATAGAGATGGCAAATATTTGTAGCGTTCCTATGAATTTCCTTGTGATGAGAGGACAAGGAATTAAATTAACAAGTTACATTGCCAAAAAATGTAGAGAAAAAGGAACACTTATGCCTGTCTTGGATAAAGGTTCTGGTGATGAAGGATATGAAGGCGCAATTGTATTGGACCCTAAATGCGATCTATATTTAGATAACCCAGTTGCTTGTGTAGATTATGCCTCTTTGTATCCGTCTTCGATGTTAAGTGAAAATCTATCGCATGATTCTAAAGTATGGACACGTGAATACGATTTGTCAGGAACTCTTGTTCAAGAAACTGGCGATAAAGATAAGAAAGGTAATTTCATATATGATAACCTGGATGGATATAAATATGTAAATGCGACATATGATACATACAGATACGAGCGTAAAACTCCAACCGCAGCGGCACAAAAAATTAAATGTGGATGGAAAGTGTGTCGTTTTGCTCAATTTCCAGATGGTAAAAGAGCGATTATGCCATCTATTTTAGAAGAACTATTAAAAGCTCGTAAATCAACGCGCAAACTTATTCCTCAGCAAAATGATGAATTCATGAAAAATGTATTAGATAAACGTCAGTTGGGATATAAGTTAACCGCTAATTCATTGTATGGACAATGTGGTGCTAAAACAAGCACATTTTATGAAAAAGATGTTGCTGCTTCAACTACTGCTACTGGTCGCAAATTGTTAACTTACGCTCAACGTATTATTGAAGAATGCTACGGAGATAGGGTTTGTAAGACAGAAAAATATGGCGAAGTTAAATCAAAAGCTGAATATATATATGGTGATACAGACTCGGTGTTCTTTACATTTAATCTTGAAACACTGGATGGCCAACCTATAAAAGGTCAACAGGCGTTAGAAATAACAATTGAGTTAGCACAGCAAGCAGGAGAGTTAGCATCGAGCTTTTTGAAAGGTCCACACGACTTGGAATATGAAAAAACATTTATGCCATTCTGTCTACTTTCCAAGAAGAGATATGTAGGTATGTTATATGAACTTGACCCAAACAAGTGTAAACGTAAAGAAATGGGAATTGTATTAAAACGTCGCGATAATGCCCCTATTGTAAAAGATGTATACGGTGGTATTATTGATATTCTTATGAAAGAAAAGGATATACAAAAAGCAGTGGAATTTCTCAAGGATTGTTTACAAGATATTGTAGATGAAAAATGTCCTATGGAGAAACTTATTATCACGAAATCCTTACGTTCAGGGTATAAAAACCCCAGGCAGATAGCACACAAAGTATTGGCTGATAGAATTACAGCAAGAGACCCTGGTAGTAAGCCAAGTTCAGGAGATAGAATACCATTTGTGTATATTCACACTAAAAAAGCAACTGCGCTTCAAGGTGAAAAAATAGAAACACCAAGTTATATCGTTGATAATAATATAAAAATTGACTACAGCTTCTATATTTCAAATCAACTAATGAAACCTATTCAACAAGTCTTTGCTTTGGTATTAGAAAAAATATGGAAAAGTCAGAATAAACTTATTAAGTTGAAAAAATTTAAAGACGAGGTTAAAAAACTACAAAAAACATATGATAAAGATAAATATGAAACAAAATTAGAACAACTAAAAAACAAGGAAGTAAAAGCATTATTGTTCGATGAATATTTACGTGTAACAAATAACAGCAAAGCCGGAAACAACGAAATTACCAGGTTCTTTATTAAGTCATAGTTTAATTAAATAATAAAAATAAGGTTTATATATCATTATTTTTTCATATGGAAATATATGACAATAAGTAATGAAAATAAAAGCAGTTCAATTAAATCTGTATTTATAACAGAACTCGACTTAGAAGATAGCTCTACTGGTGATTATACCGATGTATCATCAACAAAAAAGAAATCTAAACCACAAAAGAAAAAAAAAGTAAAAACAAAATCTGTTCAAACTGAAAATAATACTGATACAGATATTTTACTCCAATATAAAAATACCATTCACTCGATAAACAAAAATTTAAAAACATGGATATTTTTTG
>MDTG01401849.1_pt1 | contig 12024 bp, 9 predicted proteins | sample 811421 | NCBI WGS metagenome assembly MDTG01 (sample SAMN05326645, study PRJNA326480) | marine metagenome | isolation source: seawater | place: Pacific Ocean: South East | collected 2011 | reverse complement strand
GGATTGGTGGGAGCCCTGGCGTGGATCCTGATGCGTTGTTGCAGGATTCCCCGTTTCTGGGGATTGTGGGCAGTGCTGGCGATCATCTGGGGATACGCTTTTGTCACCGGACTGCGACCGCCGGCCTTACGGGCTTCTTTCATGGCTTCCGTGTTCCTGCTTGGATTCGCCCTGCGGAGACAGCCTTCACTTGGCAACAGTCTTCTTGCGAGTATGCCGGTCGTTCTCCTGCTGGACTCCTACCAGCTCGCCCAGGCGGGCTTCCAGCTGTCTTACGCCGTGGTGGGAACGCTCATCGTTGTGGCTCCGGTTCTCTATCGCAGGCTGCGGATCATCACGGAACTGGACCCCTTTCTGCCGGTGGCCCTCTATACGCGCTGGCAACGGTGGGGACTCACCGTGCGCAGATACGTAGCAGGGCTGGTGGTGGTCTCCGTGGCGGCCTGGCTAGGCTCCATGCCCCTCATCGCACATCACTTCGGGATCGTGACCCCGGCGGCGGTTTTTGCCAGTGTGCTGCTAGTGCCCTTGGTTTTTCTGATCCTCTCGGGGGCCCTGCTGGGGGTGTTGGTCGGGCTGGTGGTAGAGCCGCTCCAGATTGTTGCCAACCAGCTGAACTCCCTGCTGGCGGAAAGCGCTTACCGGATCGCTGAGCAGGTTGTCCGACTACCCGGCAGCCATTTCGAGCTCCACGGGCGGGGTGGCTGGCCGGAGGGCATGATCATCTTCGATCTCTGGGATGGTGATGCGTCCATCTACGTAGGTGCGGGCGGGGGAGTCCTGATCGACGGTGGTGCCGCTGACCAGTTTCAGCGGGTTGTGCAGCCTGCCCTGCGTGATGCTGGCGCAGCCCCCCAGTCCTTGGTCCTCACTCACCCTGAGACGGGGCATGCGGGCGGTCTGGCGCTCGCCCTGCGACCTTATCAGTCCCGGCAGCTGTTGCTTCCGGTCGAGGAGGCGGGCAGTCCGGTCTTCGGGGAGCTTGTTGACGAGGCCCGGCAACTGGGCAGCACTGTTCATATAGGCCGGGAGGGAAGGCGTTATCCGCTCGGAGGAGGCGCTGAACTGGAAGTTCTTCGGGTAGCCAACAAGGAACGGGGGAGCCGGGCTGATGACCGTTGCATGATCATGCGTCTGCACTGGCGCGGGTGGCGCGTCCTGATCACCGCTGATGCGGGTTTCGACACGGAAAAGGAATTACTTGAGCGGGGAATGGATCTGACCTGTGACCTCTGGATCATGGGGCGACACCGGGCAGACTATTCCGGCATCCTTGAGTTCGTACAGGCGGTTGGACCTTCGGTCATAGTGGCCGAGGAGGACCGATATCCCCTGTCGGAGCGGGTTCCGGATTGGTGGGCAGAGGCGGTGGCCGGGATTGGGATCGAGCTCTGGCGGCAGGGAGAGACAGGAGCCGTCATGGTTGATTTCCGCGAAGGCGAGCTTGAGCTGCGCAGCTTTCGCAATTCAGAAAAGCGCCTAATCCTTTCAAAATAAGGATCACTAGGTTTTGCGCATCCGCAGCTGGAAAACCTCCCGTCCCTCCGATCTCCAGCGTGCTTCAAAGTCGGTCGTAGGATAGAAGAAATCCCCCTCGGTCCACGGCAGGGGTTGAAAATTTTTGAAGGGCGCGAGCTCTTCCTGGGCCCACTTAAAGTAGTCCCCGTGATCGGTCTTGAACAGAAACTCGCCTCCAGGCACCAGGACTTGGTGCAGGGCGGCCAGGAACTCGGCCTGGATGAGTCGCCTCCGCTGGTGCCTGGCCTTGGGCCAAGGATCGGGAAAGAGCAGATGAAGCCGGCTTACTGAGTTATGGGGCAGCAGCCACTCCACCGTGTAGCGGGCTTCCAGCCGGAGAACACGCAGGTTGGGGAGTTCTTCCCGGGTGGCACGCCTGCAGACTTTTCGGACGCGGCCGAGGAGACGCTCCACCGCGAGAAAATTCCGCCCGGGGAAATGACGGGCCAGCTGGAGAGAAAAAGTGCCGTCCCCGCAGCCCAGATCGACCTCGAGAGGGGCGCTTTTTGTGAACAACTCGCCTGGCGTCAGGCGGCGAAAGTAGTCCTCAGGGACGAGTTCTCCCTGTTCGACAGGGCGTGGCTGGGTGTTCACGGGCGTCAATCTACGGTCCAATCCCCTGCGACCCAATCCTCAATCGCTTCCGCCTTGGCGCTTGACCCGCTCAGCGCTCCCCCTAACTCTATCTGTAATTCACCTGTGGCGCTTTGGACCTGACGGAAATTCGTAGAATCGTGGAGCTCATGGAAGAGCATGGGCTCAGTCTCTTCCACCTCGAGAAGGAGGGAGTTAACCTGAAATTAAAAAAGGGAGCCGATGCGGATGTTATCCGCGAGGCCCTGGGAGGGCTCGCAGCGGTCCCGGCCCAGGTAATGCCGGGTCCTGCCCCAGCTGCCCCAGCTGCTCCGGCCACTGGCGAGGAGGCTACCCCCGCTGAGAGCGGGCAGCTCATCGAGTCACCGATGGTGGGAACCTTCTACCGGAAGCCTGCTCCTGATGCGGACAATTTTGTCGAGGTTGGGGCCAAGGTGAGCGAAGGTCAGACCATCTGTATCATCGAAGCAATGAAGGTGATGAATGAAATAAAGGCTGAGATCAGTGGAACGATTTCCGAGATCTGCGTGGAGGATTCTTCTCCGGTGCAGTATGGGGATGCCCTCTTCCGCGTGACGTAATCCGGTTCGCTTCCCCGGGCGGTGTATGTCTGCCTAACCACCCTCGCGCCATGTTCTCCAAAGTCCTCGTTGCCAACCGTGGCGAAATTGCCCTCCGTATTATCCGGGCCTGCCGGGAGCTCGGGGTTGCCTCGGTAGCGGTTTATTCCGAGGCGGATGTGGACTCGCTGCACGTGCAACTGGCCGATGAAGCTGTATGCATTGGACCGAGCCCCAGTAAGGACAGCTATCTCAAGCCGGATCGAATCATCGCGGCGGCGGAGGTCACGGAGTCGGATGCGATTCACCCCGGCTACGGATTTCTCTCGGAGAACCCCCGCTTCGCGGAGATCTGTGAAAGTTGCAATATCAAGTTTATTGGTCCCTCCGCGGACGTGATCCGGGCGATGGGTGATAAGAATACCGCCCGTGCCACGGCTACCAAGCATGGTGTCCCGGTCACTCCCGGAACCGATGGGGTGATGAGCAGCGAAGAGGAAGCACTCGCCGAGGCCCGCAGGATTGGCTTCCCGGTCATGATTAAGGCCACGGCCGGGGGTGGGGGAAAGGGAATGCGCCCGGCCGTCTCAGAGACTGAGTTTCTGGACCAGTACCGCGCGGCCGGTAATGAAGCCCGGGCGGCTTTCGGAAATGGTGACTGTTACCTTGAGAAGCTTGTCCTCAACCCCCACCACATTGAATTTCAAGTGTTGGCTGATTCGCACGGTAACGTGGTGCATCTGGGAGAGCGCGATTGCTCCATGCAGCGGAGGAACCAGAAGATCATCGAGGAGTGCCCCAGCCCGCTGCTCACCCCCCAGCTTCGTGAGGCCATGGGAGAAGCCTCGGTCGAGCTGGTGAGAAAAATTGGTTACGAAAACGCCGGCACGATCGAGTATCTCGTAGATGAGGCGGCCGAAAATTTCTACTTCATGGAGATGAACACGCGGATTCAGGTCGAACACCCGATCACGGAGGAGGTGATGGGTTGCGAGCTGATCAAGGAGCAGATCCGGGTGGCGGCCGGGGAACCGCTATCCTCCCACGTGCGTGACGTCCTCCCCCGGGGACACAGCATCGAATGCCGGATCAATGCGGAGGATCCCTACAACAATTTCGCGCCCAGTCCGGGTCATATCTCGATGTGGTATGCACCCGGGGGCAAGGGAGTCAGGGTCGATACCCACGTCTACGCCGGGTATACGGTTCCACCGTATTACGATTCCATGATCGCAAAGTTAATCGTGACGGGAGCGCGCCGCGATGTGGCGATTGCCCGCATGCGTCGTGCCCTCTCCGAGTTCATGATCCGGGGAATCAAGACCACCATCCCCTTCCAGCAGGTGATTGTGGACCACCCTGACTTTATCGAGGGTAACTACGACATCGGCTGGGTAGAACGTTACCTTAAGGAGCGAAGCTCAGAAGCTTCGGGGGAATGAATTCGGCGCATCTGCGTACGCGAAAGCTGCAGGAGGCCCGGCTCTACGGTATCCTGGACCTCGGTTACGTTGAGGTGGCAGACGCAGAGGAAGTAACAGAGGCGCTCCTGGATGGGGGGGTCGATGTTCTTCAGCTGCGGGCCAAGGGATACGGGGTATCTCTGGTCCGCGAGCTGGCGGAACGCCTCGCTCCCTATTGCCGGGCCCGGGAGGTCCCTTTTATTGTGAATGATTTCGTGGAGATCGCGTGCGATACCGGGGCGGATGGAGTGCATCTCGGGCAGGAGGACGGAAGTATTGCGGAGGCTGCCGCCAGGCTCCCAGCCGGCGCTCTGGTGGGCCGTTCGACTCACAGCCCGCTACAGGCCCGCACGGCCCTTGCAGAAGGGGCATCTTACATAGGGTTTGGCCCGCTTTTTCCGACCCCAACAAAGGAAGGACGTCCGGGGATCGGGCTCTGTGACATTGCCGAGGTTGAGAATGTGGTTGGGGAAAAAATCCCGGTATTCTGTATTGGCGGTGTCAAAAGAGACAACCTTACGGGGGTACTCTCGGCGGGTGCACGCCGGGTGGTGATTGTATCCGGCCTGCTTCAGGCTGAGGATATCGCCGCGCGCTGTCAGGTGATCCGGGCCGAGATTACTGAGAGCGAACTTGGAACTTGAAACTTCGGGCAGGAGACCTCCCTTTTAATCATGCCTGATCCGCTCCCTGTCCTAGTAGGAGGTTCCATAGCTATCGATAACGTCAAGACGCCCACTGCGGAGGCGACCAATCTGCTCGGCGGCTCCGCCTCCTACGCGTCGCTGGCCGCAAGCTACTTCACCGATCCGGTTCACCTTGTGGGCGTAGTGGGGAGCGACTATCCCCCGGAACATCTGGCCATGCTTGAGCGGCACGGGGTCGGGCTCCTGGGCGTCGACCGGTCTGAGGGGGCCTCCTTTACCTGGAGTGGTGAGTATCACCAGAATATGAACGATCGCACCACCCACGACGTGGCTGTCAACGTGCTGGAAGACTGGCGTGTTAACCTACCGGATGAGTTGGCGAGGGTGCCCGTGGTAGTGCTGGCCAATATGGCCCCGGTCAATCAGCTCGAGATGATTGAACAGTGCAGCGCTCCCGGGCGCTTCGTGCTTGCCGACACGATGGACCTGTGGATCAACATCGCACGGGAGGATCTCGAGCGGGTCCTGCAAAGGATTGACCTCTTCGTAATCAATGAAACGGAAGCCCGCGAATATACTGGAACCAGCAACCTCGTGGCGGCCGGCGCTCTCCTGCGAGCCAAGGGACCGAACTACGTTGTGATCAAGCTGGGAGAATTCGGAGCGGTTCTCTTTGGCCCCCCCGAGCAGAATCACGGGCTCTTCCGCTGTGGGGCCTTTCCGTTACCCGAAGTGTCCGACCCGACTGGGGCCGGGGACACGTTCCTTGGGGCGATGGCAGGTTACCTGGCCTCCCTCGGGGCGACGGACTATCGCTTTGAACAAATTCGGGATGCGGTAGTGCGCGGCACGGTCATGGCCTCTTTCGCGTGCGAAGCGTTTTCGACTCGAAGAATTGAGGACCTCCCTCGTTCCGAACTCGTATCCAGGCTCGAAATATTCCGTGATATGAGCTGTTGGTGATCCTTCGGTCCGGCGTGACGATCAACCACGGCGGACGGGCTCAAATCGGCAGAGTAGAGGACTTTTCTGGCTAATCTTGGGTGAGGTAATCCACAAACTGCAATTCGGGGTAGGCCCGGCATGTTTTGAACGAGCCCCAAAATTACGTAAGGAACTGATTTCCAACTAATTGGGATCAGAAAAAATCATTTGGCAACACGAAGTTGTTTTTTCGGCGCGTTCTTAAAAAAAAATTGACCGGGTAGGCTTCCGGTAGATAACTTGCAGGTGGATTGCCTGCGGAATTAAAAAAGACACCCCAAAAAAACAAAAACGACCTCTATTAGAGTCATCCAACAGCCATGAAAGCAACCACACTAAAGAAAGCGGCACTCGTTGCCGGTTCGCTTAGCTTCCTGGCCGGTTCAGCCTTCTCACAGTCGGCAGTATCGGGCGCAGGCGGTTATGAAACCCTCACGATCAAAGCAGGCCAGTTTAACGTCCTCGGTCTCCGCCTTCACGAACCGCAGGTAGTCTCCGGGACTTTTGACGCGCAGGACGGCAGCACCCTCACGGACAATGACAATAATTTCAGCGACCTGCTCACTGCCGGGACTCGCTACCTTGTCGAAATCACGGGAGCGACTTCCTCGGAAGGCACCGTGATTGAAGTAGACAGCTGGACACAGAATTCCCTCAATGTTGCTGGGACCACGGCTGACGATGCAACCGACTATACGATCCGCGCCGCCAAGACAATCGATGACGTTTTTGGTGCTGACAATGCCGCTGGTTTGAAGGCTTCCACTGACGGTAGCTTCGGGGACTCCAGCATTCTCTTCGTTCCCAACGGTGCGGCCTTTGACCGCTACGCTTACGTGGACATCCCCGGCGCTTTCCAAGGCTGGCTCGATGTCGCCCAGGGAACTCCTGCTGGCAATGTGCCTCTCAACTACATCGATGGTCTCATCGTGCAGGAGAAAGGCGACCAGGATCGCGAGCTCGTGGTTACCGGCATGGTGAAGACCAGCTCCACCAAGCTTGAAGTTGGCCAACTCTTCACCTACCTCGGCACGGCTTACCCGGCGGGTTCTACCCTGGGCAACAGCGGCCTCGGTGCCAGCGTGAGTTCCTCCGCCGACGGTTCCCTGAATGGCGCTGACGTGGTCTACATCCCGACCGCTGATGCAACCGGCTTCGACCGCTACATTCACGTAGACATCCCGGGCACCTTCACTGGCTGGCTCGAGATCGCTACCGGAAACCCGGCAGACGACGTTGAGCTCAGCTCCGCGATCATCGTTGATCAGGCTGGTTCGCCTGGACCATACAACGCTACGGTAACGCCTCCGGCCTACTACGCTGATCTCTAAGAAATATCCGAATTTGCTTTCTTCCAGATGGGGCGGGACCATGGTGGCCCCGCCCCTTGGAAGGCAAAGAACAAGGTTCTCAACCTACCATACCACCCACAACTAAATGAAACTGAAGCACATCGCTGTCTCGCTTGCCCTCATCGGCACGGCTTTTGGCGGCTCTGTTACTGTTACGAACAATACGGGCGCATCTTCCCAGTCCGTGCTCGACAATGCTGGCAACCCTGTTGATGGCGGCTATGCTGCCATCGGAACGGTCAACGAGGCGGCACTCGCCACCCTCTCTTCCGGGAGTGACCTGGCAGCCGCTTTCGACATTTTTGGAAGTTCAGCCTCGATTGGTTCGACCTCTGGCCTGATCGCCCTGAACGGGGTTTATAACGTGCAGGTATCTGGCGACTTCAATACGGACGCCAGAGCCGGAGCACCGATTTACCTCGTGCTTGGGAATGCTGCAGATCTCGCAAGCTCGACCGAAGCAGCCATCCTCCAGGTTGGTAACTTTCCGGCATCCGAGCCTGCTGTCTCTGTAATCAACGTGGACGATTCTGCCTCTCTTATCTGGGGAGACTACACCAGGACTGCCAGCCCTGGGACTTCCTTCGGGCAGCCGATTGCCCCGCGGCCCGCGCTTGCTCTTCAGCCGGTTCCGGAACCTTCCAGCAGCCTGCTCATTGGCCTCGCTGGTTTGACGCTCCTGATCCGTCGGAAGCGCTAGCAGAGGTCACTCTAAACAAGGTCGTTTTTTCACCTGCCGGTCGTAAGACCGGCAGGTTTTTATTTGGAGGAGTGCGCAGGGAATGACCTCGCCGCCGCGGTTAGTGGCCAAGGAGGTTCTTGCGCTGGAATAAAACCTCCTGTTCCCTAGCCGGCGTGTGGCATACGCACTCTTCCCATGAGGTTACTACCTTCCCTGTTCATCATCTGGATCGCCTGTTCAATCCTTTCCGGCGGTGCTGACCTTGTTCCTACCAATCTCACGGTGGAGCACAGGACCAATCCAGCGGGCCTGCAGAACCAGGTGCCCCGTCTCAGTTGGAAGCTGAGGGCTGAGGACAAAGGAAAGATTCAGACCGCCTACCGGATCATCGCTGCGAGTTCCGAGGAAAAACTAAAAAACAACGAAAGTGATCTCTGGGACAGTGGCAAGAAAAAGAGCCCCAGTAATTACCTCGTCTATTACAAAAGCTCAAAACCTCTCGACGCCAGACAAACGGTCTATTGGAAGGTGCAGGTTTGGGATGAGAAGGATGCGGCGTCGCCCTGGAGTGAGTCATCCCGTTTCACCGTAGGAATATCGTCCAGCAACTCCTGGGAGGCGGAGTGGATTTCATTCAGGGATGGCATTCCCCTTCATCGGAATCCCGCGAGCCTTCACCTGCCTGCGCCGCGCTACTACCGCACCGACTTTGAGATAGGCAAAAAGGTCGTGCGGGCTCAACTCCATGCTACTGCGCTGGGAATCTATGAAGTTCACCTGAACGGAGAGAAAGTTGGTGATGCTCGTCTCGCGCCGGGGTGGAGCGATTATTCCCGGCGGGTCTACTACCAGACTTACGACGTAACCTCGCAGGTTACCAAGGGCGGGAACTGCATCGGTGCGGTCGTGGCAGAAGGGTGGTATGCCGGCTACGTGGGGTCGGCGAAGCGAAAGAAGTTCGGACCCTTCGGGACGGGAAGAAACCTGTATGGCAAGACCCCGGCCCTCCTCGTGCAATTACATTTAGATTTCGAAGATGGAACGACCCGCGTGGTTACCACCGATCCATCCTGGAAGGTGACGACCGGCCCGGAATTTGAGGCTGACCTCCTGATGGGGGAAGGCTACGACGCTACCCGGGAACTCAATGGCTGGTCCCAGCCCGGTTACGAGGATGGGACATGGGATCGGGCCGTGGCAGCCGGAGACAACAAGGCCGTTCGGGGTATTTTCCAGGATCAATCTGGTAAGCGGCCCGTTGATCTTGGCTTCGTCAAGCCGGATCGGATGGAGGTTTATCCGGCTCCACCTGTCCGGGTGGTCGATCGGAGGAAGGCGATTTCGGTCACAAAATCCCGACCAGGTTGTTACCTTTTTGATTTCGGCCGGAACTTCACGGGAAATGTCAGTCTGGAACTCGCCGGAAAAATTGTGGAAAAGGGACAAAGGCTTACCCTGCGTTACGCAGTGGACTTGAGTGATCTTGATGCAGATCGCCGCCGGGAAACCAATGCGACAGACACCTACATTTGCAAAGGCGCTCAGGAAGGTGAGCATTGGACGCCACGGTTTACGATCCACACATTCCGCTTCGCCGAGATTGAGGGACTGGAGGCCCAGCCCAGGCTGGACACGCTAGCCGGGCTTGTCATCCACAGCGACCTGCCTCTCACGAGCAGCTTCGAGTCCAGTAGTGACCGGCTTAACGAGATCTTCAGGAATTGTGTGTGGACTCAGCGCGCGAACTGGATCGATCTGCCTTCGAGCTCGGAGCGAGTTAATGAACGCATGGGCGATCTCGGTGCTGCGCAGCTGTTTACCAAGGCGGCCTGTTATCATATGGACAACTCGGCGTTTCTCCGTAAATGGTTCAGGGAGGTTTCCGAAGCGCGCGACAAGTCAGGGAATTTCCGGAAGTATGCGCCCTTTGCCTTCTCAGAGGACCGGATCCCCTATGGAGCGGGGGCTTCTGATGCTGGAATTCTGGCGGTCTTTGACTACTGGTGGATGTATGGAGACGACGAGGTAGTAAAGGACCACTGGGTCGCCATGAAAAAGTATCTGAATATTCGCTACGACTCTTATCAAGGAGGCCGTGGCAGATCCTTCGGAACGGCGTGGGGGGACCGGATGCACCAGAACGACCCCACTCCACCCAAGCTCATAGAGCTGGCAATGCTGGCTCTCAATTACCGACTGATGGGGGAGATGTCCCGGGTTGCCGGAAATCCCATCGATCACCTGACCTTCAGCAAGACCTTTGTGGAATTACAGGAAGAGTTCCGCAAAAGTTACGTCAACGCCGACGGTTCACTCAAAGTGAAGTCGCAGACCGCCCATGTTCTTACCCTGCGGTTTGGCCTGCTGACCCAGGCATCCAGGGGCAAGGTAATTTCGGACCTCCTGAAACTGCTGCGGGAGAAGGAGAGCGCCACCAACAGTGGAATCACCACCGGGGCGATCGGGACCAAGTCTCTCCTGCCCGTACTCTCCTTCACGGGCAATCAGGGCGTCGCCATGAAGCTGGTGCAATCCCCCAAGTTTCCGTCGTGGGGATATGGTATCGAACAAGGTGCGACTACGCTCCGAAGCTGGGGCCCGGGTGGGAAGGTGAGGGCAAGGCAGGATCCTGATCTGGATCTAGGCTACGGTGCCGTGAGTGAATGGATGATCTCCATGTTGGCAGGCATCGACACCGTTTTCCCTGGTTTTCGCCGCCTCCGTCTGGAGCCTAGAATTCCTGAATCCCAGCCGGGGAAAAATCCGGAAACCCTGACCTGGGTGAAGGCCCACTATGACTCCTGCAGGGGCAGAATTTCCGCTCATTGGAATCTGCGCGAGAACGGCAGCCTTCTTTATGAATGCAGCATTCCGGTCCAGACTACGGCCATGCTGCGGCTACCTGCAAAGGATGGGTCCCGCATTACGATCGATGGGGTGGTGCTTGGGGAGAAGCGGAGTTTTGATGGCGGGTTCGTCCAGAACCATCGAGAGGGCAAGATCACCTTCAACCTGACCAAGTCCGGTTCTTACCGAATCGAGGTGAAATAGCGGTTTCCTGGTTTCCGCCCAAGCCGGCTTCAATATTTACCCAGAATTGCCTGAGGCTCACGTGCCTGGCGTGACTTGGCAGCCTCGGACTCCTGCCGGGCGTGGTTCTCCATTTCGATACCTTCAATTTCGCCGCGGAGGGGACGGACTTGCTGATTGCCGACAATGCAGGAAACCCATGCGCGGATAGATTTATCGCTAGTTACTAATTTGAGAATAATGGGGAACTGGGCGAAGCAGGGCATCTTAGTTTCGTTCCAATCTCTGATCGGCAGCAGGAACAGACCGGGAATATAGGAATTCTGGTAACCTCGCTGACCACAGCCAACCGAGACTGTGACTTGGCCGGAGTGCATCGATACGTCGGTGTGGGAAACAGGCGTTCAACCTCTGATCCCACTCAAATGGCTCTGCTGTGAAGCCGGCTTGCTTTCGGAGCTTCCGATACCACGGGCTTACCAAAGGAATTCTACGCGGGGGATAATGCAGATGTGGAGATTGGATCGACTCCCACACGTCTTGTCTCGAACATGCCGGTTGGGTTCTACGGGAAAGCCAGGACGATGGTTTTGGCAGTGGTAGCAAATCCTCATGCCCTGGCATTGTTGGGTTTTGCGCTCATCCTGCCCGGGGATCACCGTCGCTGAAACCTCGCAGGTGCCCGCTCAATGGGTAAGGGCCCTTCTGTAGACTTCCTGATTGAGATAGTTATAGCCCTGGCTCGCCCGGCGGCGACTTCAGGGAATGGCCATGACGAAAACCTACTGAAACCACTTCCAGAAGGCGAAATCTGAAGCAGCCTGAATGTGACAATGTTTTCACATAGGGCCTCTTAGCTTAACACCTTTTTTGAGGCTATTAATTTTGAAGCGCTCTATCGCTAGAAAGAAAAAAATGAATGCATATATAAGACTTACTACCGCCCTCGCAGGTCTGACCGTTTTCGCAACCGTAGCTTCGGCCGGAGAGACCACGCCTCAGGCGCCCTCTCCTTCCGAAGGCCCTGACTGGTGCCGCCTTCTTACTGACGATCTTGGATCTCCGATTTATTCCAATGATGACGCCATGCTGATCCAGGCCGTCAAGTTTTTCGGGCGAGCTCAGGTGCAGTTTGCGTCGACTGACATCGATGGAGTAAACGGGGTAGATGACTCCGAGACCTTTGATGAGGTC
>MDTG01086926.1_pt1 | contig 12024 bp, 12 predicted proteins | sample 811421 | NCBI WGS metagenome assembly MDTG01 (sample SAMN05326645, study PRJNA326480) | marine metagenome | isolation source: seawater | place: Pacific Ocean: South East | collected 2011 | reverse complement strand
TTACTGTCACACATAATAATGTTTTTGTTTTTAACACCTGAGCTTTTAAATAAATTTGTGCAGGCCTGTGCTGATGCGCCAGCACCGTTAATAACTATTTTTACCTCTGAAATTTTTTTCTTCGATACATCCAACGCATTGATCAATGCCGCTAAAGTTATTATCGCGGTTCCGTGTTGGTCATCATGAAAAATAGGAATATCTAACTTTTCTTTAAGTTTTTGCTCAATAATAAAACAATCTGGAGCAGCAATGTCTTCTAAATTTATACCCCCAAAAGTCCCAGCTATATTTTTAATTGTTTCGACAACTGTTTCAGATTTATTACTGTTGATTTCTATATCTATAGAGTCAATGTCTGCAAATCTTTTAAATAATACTGACTTTCCCTCCATAACCGGTTTAGAAGCTAATGATCCCAAGTTACCAAGTCCTAAAATTGCTGATCCATTGCTTATAACAGCAACTAAATTTCCCTTACTAGTATAATCGTAAACTAAGTCAGGATTTTTTGCTATTTCCTTAACTGGAGCTGCAACACCTGGTGAATAGGCTAAAGATAAATCCCTTTTAGTTGTTAAAGGTTTCGAGGAACTAATCTCAATTTTGCCAGACTTTCCTTTTATATGAAAATCAAGTGCTTCTTTATCTGAATAATGGTCAATTTTAGATTTTTTTGTCATTTAAATTATGAGTATGTAATATAACAATTTGTATTGCATTATTTATTAATTATTTGTGGCTTAATTTAGAAAATTATGAATTTATTATCATCGACGTTTGTTTTTAGTTTTTTTACGTTTTTAAGCAGAATATTAGGTTATCTTAGAGACATATTAATAGCAATATTTTTAGGCGCGTCAATTCTTGCCGATGCATTTTTTGTTGCTTTTCGACTACCAAATACTTTTAGACGATTATTTGCTGAGGGAACATTTAACTCTGCATTTATACCTAGTTATGTTGGGGAAAGAATTAAAGACAAAAAAAGAGGAAAAAAATTCGCCGATGATGTGCTAAATATACTTTTTTTAATATTATTATTTATTGTTTTAATAATTGAAATTTTTACACCTTTTTTAGTTTATTTAATTGCACCGGGTTTTTTCGATAATAGTGTTAAATTTAATTTAGCAGTTGAATTTACAAGAATAACTTTTCCATTTTTATTATTTGTTAGCCTTTCATCTTTTTTTTCCGGTATATTAAATTCAAATAATAAATTTGCAGCTGCAGCAGCTGCCCCAATAGTTTTAAATATAATTTTGATAGCATCCTTGATCATTTCATATTTTTATAATTTAAATTATGCAAAACAATTGTCTTACGGAGTCACTATCTCTGGAATTATTCAATTAGCTTTGTTAATTTTCTTTACTAAAAAATACTATAAACCCACAATAAAATTTAAAATTAATTTTACTAATAAAATAAAAATTTTTTTCAAAAAACTAGTACCGAGCATTCTTTCTTCAGGAGTAACTCAAATTAATATTTTAGTTGGAACTATAATAGCTTCTTTTGAGGCGAGTGCGGTGTCCTATCTATATTACGCAGATAGAATATATCAATTAAATTTAGCAATAGCAGGCATTGCTGTAGGCACAGTTTCTTTACCTGCTCTCTCAAAAGCTTTTAAAGAAAAAAATAAAATTAAAATTTTAAATTTGCAAAGTAGATCATTTGAACTAAGTCTTTTACTTTCTTTGCCTGCAAGCGCAGGCTTAATATTAGGGTCTGAACAAATAATTAGTGCTTTATTTGGATATGGATCTTTTTCACAAGAAGATGTCAACATGACAGCATCTGCTTTAAAATATTTTGGTTATGGAGTACCAGCATTTGCTTTTATAAAAGTTTTGTCGAATTTCTTTTTTGCTAGGAACGATACAAAAACACCCTTCTACATTTCAACTTTTATTGTCTTATTAAATGTAATTGTTAGCGTTTCATTGTTTTCTAAAATTGGATTCATAATTATTCCTATAGCTACATCACTGTCTACATGGATAGGTGTTCTTCTATATTTCGTAATATTAAATACTAAAAAATTTTTAGTTATTGAGGGTTACTTGATAAGAAATATATCAGTTATCATTTTTAATACTCTTGCCATGTCCGCGGTACTAATATTTCTTTTCCAATATTTTGATAATAATTTATTATATGCTTTTAAATATAAATCTATCTTTTTGATAACAATTGTTAGTTTTGCGGCTAGTATTTATTTGATTTTATGCAAATTAAGTGGATTATTAAAAACAAAAAATTTTAAAACAAATTAAAATGAATAGTAAAAAACTAGTATTTTCTGGTGTTCAACCAAGCGGAAATTTACACCTAGGAAATTATCTTGGAGCTCTTAAAAATTTTGTTTCATTACAAAAAGAAACTCAATGCATTTATTGCGTTGTGGATTTACACGCAATAACAGTGTTTCAGAAACCCGATGAATTAAAAAACAATATCCTGGAGGCAACAGCTAGTTTTATAGCTTCCGGTTTAAACCCAGATAAAAGTATAATTTTTAATCAATCTTCAGTACCAGGACACTCTGAATTAGCTTGGATTTTAAATTGTGTTTCCAGAGTAGGATGGTTAAACAGAATGACACAATTTAAAGATAAGGCAGGATCAGACAAAGAAAAAGCAAGTGTTGGATTATATATTTACCCGAATTTAATGGCTGCCGATATATTATTATATAAAGCAACACATGTGCCAGTCGGGGCTGATCAAAAACAACATCTAGAGCTTTCTCGAGATATAGCTCAAAAATTTAACAACGATTTTAAATGCAAAGATTTTTTTCCTATTCCAGAACCCCTTATACCAAAAAAAATTTCTCGAATAATGAGTTTAAGAGATGGAACAAAAAAAATGAGCAAATCAGAAGACTCTGATTATTCAAGAATAAACTTAAAAGATAGTGCTGACGACATCGTTAAAAAGATAAAAAAAGCTAAATCCGACTCAGACGCTATACCTGGTGATTTTAAACTACTTGAAAGGAAACCCGAAGCTCAAAATCTAATAAATATTTACTCTGAAATATCAAATAGTAAAGTAGATAGCGTTTTGAAAGAAATGTCAGGCAAAAATTATTCTTTTTTAAAAGATAAGTTAGCAGATCTTCTAATTAGTGAAATATGTCCTGTTGGAAAGGAAATTAATAAATTGATGGGCGATAAGACGCATTTAAAGAAAATATTAAAAAAAGGTAGTGAAAAAGCTCAAATTATTGCTGAGGAAAACTTAAAAAATATACGTGAAATAGTGGGCCTGATATAATATAAAATTATAAAATATTATGATACAAACTGAAACTACACCCAATCCAGACTCAATAAAATTTTTATCAGAAAAAATAATATCAGACGTTGGAACTGAGGAATTCCAAAAAAATCAAGCCAATAAAATTTCAAATCAATTTATTAAAGAATTATTAAGTTTTAACGGGGTAGAATTAATACTATTGTCAAAAAATTTCCTTTCAGTAAAAAAATCTAAAAGTGTTTCTTGGAATGAACTTAAACCTATGGTGATTTCTCATTTAAACCATTATTTTGAAAATAATAATCATCCTATTCTTATAAAGAAAACTGATAAAAGTGATAAAATTGAAAATAATAAAGATGAAACGATAAATCAAATTATTGAAATATTAGATACCAAGATCAGGCCAGCAGTAGCTCGTGATGGTGGTGATATTAAATTTAAATCCTTTGAAAACGGTATTGTAAAAGTAGAACTACAAGGAAGTTGTTCTGGTTGCCCTAGTTCCCTAATGACTTTGAAGCAAGGTGTGCAAAACTTGCTCAAACACTATGTAAAAGAAGTAAATTCGGTAGAAGCAATTTAAATGAAAAAAAAACTAACATATAGAGATCAGCTAATTGAATTAGCCCAGATCTATGGAGTTAAAGAAATTCAGGAATATTTCAAAAGAAGAAAAAATTTAACAACAGGCCAACTTGAATTAATCTTAAAAAAAAATAAAATTGTTATTCCTAAAGAATTTAAAACTTCTTTTATTAAAGAAAACTTAATAAAACCTATTTCAAAAGTTTCAAAAAAAATTGAAAATTTAAAAGATGATGGCTCGAGAACAGTTTCAAAAGTATCAAGAAAAATAACATATATTAAGCAGGGAAGTTCTAGAGCAATTACTTATGGACTATTAAATTTGTGGAAATCTTTGGGTAATGCCGGCCTAGGTTTTTTAAATGTATTACCAAAACTTGGTCAAACTATTTATAATTTTATAAGCTCCGTTTTTGTAGACTTATTTAATAGTATTTATAATCAAAAATTAAAGCTTAATAAAGTTAACCAAGCTGTTGTAGCTTTCTTTTTGATAGCAGGTTTTATTGCAATAATAATTTCTGGGGTAAAAACATTTCACGATTTTAAGAAAACAAATCCAACAAAATCAATTGAAAGTAAAATTGAAAAAAAAGATTTGAAAAAACAAAAAAAAGTTGAAGTTAAGGAAACTAAAAAAAAAGAAGATCAAATTAAGCTTAAAAATAGAGATAACGTCAAAAAAGCAAAACCTCAAGGAAAACCGAAAAAAAAGGAAAAAGTAGCTGAGGTAATACTTCCAGACTTAAACTTAAAAACAGAAACAGTTTTAAATCTATTTAAAGACGTCAATTATGATTTAAATAAAGTGCGATTTGAAAAAAAAGTAAAACCAATTTACTTTACTCAATTTCCAAAAGACTTAGACGAGATACAAAGCATGAAATTAAAAAAAGAGACATTTATTAAAATTGTTCTTCCATTAATCGTTGCAGAAAACGAAAAAATTTTAGATGATAGGTATAAGTTGAAGAAGATTATGAATAGAAAAATCACAAGTGAAGATGAGAAGCAGTGGTTGAGACAGAAATTCTTGGAATACAAAGTAAAAAAAGGAAGTATAGATGAATTGAGCACTAGGATGGATATAATACCAACTTCCATTGCTTTAGCCCAAGCAGCTAAGGAAAGTGGCTGGGGAACATCAAGATTTGCATTAGAAGGTAATGCAATATTTGGTCAGTGGACTTGGGACGGGCAAGGTATAGCGCCATTGTTAAGAGATAAGTCTAAAAGTCATAAGATTTTAAGATTCCCTATTTTGAGAGCATCGGTAAAATCTTATAAGAATAATTTAAATACTCACAAAAGCTATAAAAAGTTTAGGGATAAAAGAAAAAAACTAAGAGACTCTAATAAAAAAGTGAGTGGATTAGAATTGACTGACACTTTAGAAAATTATGCTCAAACTGGAAGTGAGTATACAAAGAAATTAAAACAAATAATTAACCAAAATCAATTAATGGATTTTGAACTTGTTAGATTAACTAACTCCTTACAAAAAAAATCTTTAGATTTATAGATTAGTCAGCTAAAACAAATTGAATACCCAACCATCGCCAAAATCCACTTTTGTCCCTTAGTGAACAGTTTATTCTGCCCCTCTCTCCTACAAATTTTTCACTTATATTTATTTCTAAAATATTTTCAGTCAAAAATGAGATATTTGAATTTCGCCACTTATTTCCTTCATTAGAAAAACAATTTATATTACCTAAGTTATCTATACCCTCTTCAAATTCAATTTTAACACGAGGAGGATTTTTAGAATCTAGCAAATATTTTTCATCAGGAAAAATATTTTTATATTTAAAGGGCAATGTTTTAACTAATGTTTTAAATCTATCAATTTTACCGTATTTTTCATTGATTGGAAATCTTGGAAGTTCCCATAAATCTTTTGTTTCATCAATTACACCTGAATGCTGACCAAAAGCAAATTTAAAGTTCAAATCCTTTATAATTTTCTTGAATTCTAAGCTATATTCTCCAAAGGGATAAGAAAAAAAATCAGAATTTTTTCCAAGCTGTTCTTTAAAAATTTTCATAGATTTCATAATATCATCCTTAATAAATTTACTATTTTCATTTACTAAATATTCATGAGAGTGACTATGATTTCCTATAACAACATGATCAGCGTTACTTAATTCTTTTATTTGTTCCCAATTCATATAATTAAAACTTCCGACTTCACGTGTATTTACAAAAAGAATGAAAGGAATTTTTTTTTCTTTTAATATTGGCCATGCATTTTCGTAAAATGATGAAAGTCCATCATCAATTGTAAGTAATAATTTTCTTTTATTTTTGTTTTGGGATAAATTTTCTATTAATTTATTTGGATGAATAAATGTTATTCCTTCATTTTCTATAATTTTTAATTGTTCTTTGAAAATATTTAATTGTATATTTGTTGATGGATATTTTGACTCATTAAATCTATGGTACATTATAGAAATTAGTCCATAATCATTAATATTGTTTTGCGTATTTTCTGAATGTGCCGTATTGTACGTTTCAGCAAATAATATAATAAACAAGATGATAAAAAATTTTTTAATAATAAATTGCATTGGAAAAGATGATAAAATTGGTCTTAAAATAAATAATAATTTTTTTACTCATAGTTTTAAAAATAATTATCAAAATAATGAAATACTTGTGTTAAGCATATTAGATTTACTTAAAAAGCACAAAACAATTATTGATGACAGTTTTTCAATTTTGGTTAATAGTGGACCAGGAAGCTTCTCGTCTGTAAGAGTTGCATTAGCGGTAGCTAAAGGAATAAAAATCTCAAAAAAAGTAAAATTATTTGGCTTCAAAAATTCTGATTTACCTCAGTTTAAGCTTGAAAACATTGAACTTTTGATTAATAAGAATTTGCTGGAAAAAAATTTGATAAAACCGATATATTTAAGTTAGATTAAGTAAATTTATGAGTTCTATAGAAGATAAATGTAAAGAAAAAGGGGTGAGATTAACTGACCAAAGAAGAGTAATTGCAAAAATTCTCTCAGAGTCAAAAGAAGTATATGGATCCAAAGATCATCCCGATGTAGATGAACTGCATAAAAGAGTTACTGTAGTAGATGACAAGATTAGTATAGCTACAGTTTATAGAACAGTAAAACTTTTTGAAGAAGCAGGCATTCTAATTAAGCATGATTTCAAGGCAGGTAAAGCAAGATATGAAATTAATGATAATCATAATCACTTAATAGATATTAATAGCGGTGAAATTGTAGAGTTTGTTGATAAGGATATTGAGGATTTACAAATTAAAATAGCTAAAAAATTAGGCTATAATTTAGTTGATCACAAACTAGAATTATACGGCTCTAAAATAAAAAAATAAATTGTCTAAAAAAATTTTTATTAAAACATTAGGTTGTCAAATGAACGAGTACGATAGTAATCGTATTTTTGAAATTACAAAAAAAATTAATTACAATTCAACAAAAAATATTGAGGAAGCAGATTGTTACATACTTAATACATGCCATATCAGAGAAAAAGCTACAGAAAAAGTTTATCATGACATTGGTAGGGTAAAAAAAGAATTTAGAAATAAAACAAAACCAATTGTATTGATCGCTGGATGTGTTGCCCAAGCCGAAGGAGAAATTTTACTTGAAAAAGAAAAATATATAGATGCTGTAATTGGTCCTCAATCATATCAAAATATAAATAAAATAATTTTAGAAATCGAAAGCAAAAAAATTAAATTTAATTCAACCAACTTCGAAACAGTAGAAAAATTTGATAAACTTAATTTAATAAAAAATTCAGATAGCAATGTTTCAAGCTTTTTAACAATTCAAGAAGGGTGTGATAAATTTTGTAAATTTTGTGTTGTTCCTTATACAAGAGGACCTGAACATTCAAGAAATTTTTCTGAAATTATTGCTGAAGCAAACCAACTAGTAGAAAATGGCTCATGTGAAATTACATTGCTTGGGCAAAATGTAAATGCTTATAAAAATAAAAATTTTAAACTTTCAGATTTAATTTATTCATTAAGCAAAATACAAGGTTTAAAAAGAATTAGATATTCAACTTCACACCCAAGAGATTTTACCAGAGATTTAGTGAACGCTCACAAAGATATTAAAAAATTAATGCCTCTAATTCACTTACCAGTACAAAGCGGATCTAATAGCATTCTTAAAAAAATGAATAGGAAACATACAATTAAGGAATATCTTGAAATAATTTCAGAATTGAAAGAATTGGATAATAATATCAAATTTTCTAGTGATTTTATTATTGCATATCCTGGTGAAACAGATTCGGATTTTAAAAAAACTATGTCATTAATGACTGAAGTGGAATTTATCAATTCTTATTCATTTATTTTTAGTCCACGACCTGGTACACCATCATCAAATCTAAAAGAAATAGATTTGAAAATCGCAAAAAAAGGTTGATGGAATTTCAAAATTTGGCGAATAAAATTAAAATAAATTATAAAAAAAGCCTTTTAGGTAAAAAAGCAGTAGTATTATTTGAAAATAAAACTAAAGAACAAAACATGTATTTTGGGAGAGATGAATATTTAAATCCAGTGATTGTTAAAAGTGATCTAGATTTAAAAGGAAAAATAAAGATTGTTAAAATAAATAGCTATAATTCTAATACACTTTTTGGGGATCTATACTTAAATGAAAACCTTAATGAATTTGCAGCATAATTGATATGTCAGAAATTAGTAAATTAAATCAAAATTTAATAATTAAAAAAATAGATAAAGAGACATTAAATATTCAAATAGGAAATAATCAAATGTTGATGTCTATCGTTGGTGAATTTAATCAAAACTTAAAGGAGCTAGAAAAGCTTACTAAAACAAATGTTTTTTTTAGAGGCAACTCTATTACTTGCAAAGGAAAAGAGATGGATTTAACTGTTTTTTCTGAAGCAATTAAATTTTTGACTAATAAATATTTCTTAACTAATCTTATAGAAAAAAATGATATATTGTTATCAGTGGAAAAAAATATTAAAGAGGAAAAATCTAATGTTAAATCTTTTAAACAGTTAATAAAAACACCCAAAAAGTCAGTAATAGCAAGATCTGAAAAACAATCTGACTACATAAAAGCCCTTAAAGAAAATAATATTGTAATGTCATTAGGACCAGCTGGTACAGGAAAAAGTTTTTTAGCAGTTTCTGTGGCAATTACTTTATTAATGGAAAAAAAGGTTGAAAGGGTAATTTTATCTAGACCAGCAGTAGAGGCGGGTGAAAAACTTGGATTCTTGCCTGGTGATATGAAAGAAAAAGTTGATCCATATTTACGCCCTTTGTATGACGCTCTATATGAATTATTTGGACCAGATAAAATTGATAAAAAGATAGAGAGTGGAGAAATAGAAATTGCACCATTAGCATTTATGCGAGGTAGAACACTAAAAAATTGTTTTGCTATTTTAGATGAAGCACAAAATGCAACAGAAACTCAAATTAAAATGTTCCTAACAAGAATAGGAGAAAACTCAAAGCTCGTAGTTAATGGTGATCCTTCTCAAATTGATTTAATAAACAAATCACAATCAGGATTAATGAAATCTAAAAATATTTTAAAAGATATAGAGGAAATTAAGATAATTGAGTTTGACCATAATGATGTGGTCAGGCATCCTTTAGTATCTAAAATTATCCGAGCTTACAATAAGTCAAGCACTGATGATAAAAGTTAATGTAATTTTAGATGAGAAACGCTGGATAAAGTTTTTAGGAAATCCTAATAATTTTTTCAAAAAAAATTTAAATAAAATTAATAACAAATGTGAACTTTACAAAAATAAAGAATTAATTTTCACGTTATTACTTTCAGACACAAAAACAATTAAAAACTTAAATAGAAGATTTAGAAAAAAAGATAGATCTACAGATGTTTTATCCTTTCCATTTAATGAAATTAAAAAATTAAATAAAAAACTCTCTGGTAACGATAAAGTTTATTTGGGAGATATCATAATCAATTATAATAAAATTAAGAATAAGAAAGATAGAAGTAAATTTATATACGAATTTAATAAAATTTGGATACATGGGTTTGCTCATCTATTAGGATTTAAACATAAAACTAATAAAGAATTTAAATTGATGGAAAAAGTTGAAAATAAATATTTTAATTATCTATACTGAATGTTCAACAAAATATTAAATAGTCCTAATTATATAATTTACATAATTCCTTTTATTCTAGGAACTTTAACAACTTTCAGTTTTCAACCTTTTAATTTTACAATTATCAATTTTATTGTACTTCCTCTTTTATTTTTAACTTTAGTTTACGTGAATAAGAGAACGAAAAGTCATTATAGAAAAAAACCATATAATAAAAACTTTTTTTTGATAGGACTTGTTTTTGGTTTTTCTTTTTATTTAAGTGGTATTTATTGGATATCATACTCTTTAACATTCGATGATAATTTTAAATTTTTAATTCCGTTTGCGATTTTGTTTATTCCGCTATTCTTGAGTTTATTTACGGCATTAACTACTTTAATAATTGGAAGATTTCTCTCTTATAATCTTTATTCTATAATTTTATTCTCTGCAGCTTTCTCTATAATTGATTTTATCAGAGGTAAGATACTTACTGGTTTTCCTTGGAACCTTTGGGCATATAGCTGGTCCTGGCTAACTGATGTCTTGCAATCATTAAACTATCTAGGATTGTATGCATTTAATTTGATCGCAATTACCATTTTTACTGTTCCAGCATTAGTTTTTTTTAAAACTAGTATTAAGTTAAAAATAGCAACATTAAGTCTAATTTTGCTATTATTTTTTTCAAATTATATTTTTGGGTCTTTTTCTATAAATAAAAATAAAGCATTATTAAATTTTTTAAAAAAAGAGGACTCAATTAATGTTAAAGTCATATCTCCTAATTTCGAATTAAAATATAATTATTCTGAAGAAGAAATAAAAGATAAATTGTTAAAATTAATAAGATACAGTGAAATAGATAGTGATAAAAAAACAATATTTATTTGGCCCGAAGGTGTCTTTACCGGTTTTTACTTCAAAGATATTAAAAAATTTTCAAACATTTTTAAAAATAAATTTAATCAAAATCATAAAATTATTTTAGGCATCAACACTTATGATTTAGTCACTGATGATTATTTTAATAGTTTGTTAGTCGTAGATCATGATTTTCAAATTTTACACAAGTACAATAAAACAAAATTAGTGCCATTTGGTGAATTTCTTCCGTTTGAAAATTTTTTTAATAAACTTGGGCTTAAAAAAATTACTCAGGGGCATGGCTCATTTGCTAAAGGTCAAGAATTAAAAACATTTAAAATTGAAAATATCATTTTTTTACCTTTAATTTGTTATGAGATAATTTTTCCTGAATTGTTACAGAAATCAAAAAAAAGCAATATGATCGTCAATATTTCTGAAGATGGGTGGTTTGGAAACTCAATAGGACCCCATCAACATTTTGCAAAGGCAATATTTAGATCAATTGAAAGCAACTCTTATCTAGCAAGATCAGCCAATAAAGGTATTAGTGCGATTATTAATAACAAAGGAGAAATAATTAAAAAACTTGATGTTAATGAAGCAGGAAATATTGAAATGAATATTCCTTTAATTGAGACTAATTATAAAAATAAAAATGATTTGATATTCTTTATTCTTTTATTTACATATCTATTAATCTATTTAATTTTTAATATTAAAAATAATGCAAAAAAATAATTATTTATTTACCAGCGAGTCAGTCTCTGAAGGTCATCCTGATAAAGTATGTGATCGAATTTCTGATATGGTGGTCGACTCATATTTGTCTAAAGACCCCTTTTCCCGAGTAGCATGTGAAACACTGACTACAACTAATAAAGTTGTTTTAGCAGGTGAAATAAGAGGCCCAAAAATAGGAAAAGATGAAATTATAAATAAAATACGAAATTGCATTAAAGATATAGGATACGACCAGAAGGGGTTTAGTTGGAAAACAGCTAACATTGAAACATTCCTACATGAGCAATCTTCAGACATTGCAATGGGAGTAGACTCGAAAGGTAACAAGGATGAAGGTGCTGGCGATCAAGGTATTATGTTTGGTTATGCTTGTGAAGAAACAGATGAACTAATGCCAGCTCCAATATATTTTTCACACAAGATATTAA
>MDTG01215744.1_pt1 | contig 12025 bp, 7 predicted proteins | sample 811421 | NCBI WGS metagenome assembly MDTG01 (sample SAMN05326645, study PRJNA326480) | marine metagenome | isolation source: seawater | place: Pacific Ocean: South East | collected 2011 | reverse complement strand
GGCCTCAAGCTCCATATCTCTTCCATAACCTGAAAGGAGTGCTCCCGAAGCTAGATTAGCCAAGTTGCCTGCTGTTCTTCCGGAATTAATCTCAACTGCAGTAGACAAAATTCCCATTAATTGCGCTTGTGAATACTGTCTGACGCTATGTCTAGCTGTAACGTGACCTATTTCATGACCAAGAACAGCTGCCAATTCCTCTTCACTAGATAAGTAACTCATCAGGCCTCGATTTATATAGATATAACCACCAGGTAGTGCAAATGCGTTAATGTCAGGACTATCAAGAACAGTAAACCTATAAACTAATTCCGGTCTATGGCTTTTTAGTGCTAGTGAATCGCCGATGGATTGCACATATTCTTGCAGGATTTGATCTTGATAGACAGGATATTGTTTGAGTATTTGTGCGTTGTACTCTCTACCCATTTGAATCTCTTGATTTTCACTTATCATTACGAAATCTTGCTTACCTGTTACTGGATTTACAGCACAGCTGATTACAAAGCTCAAAGTAGAAACAATTAAAAAAATTCTCATATATTTAATAAATTTACAGCTCTTTCACCAAATTTATCCCACCACATGTCTCCCATCTTAATTATTTTCTTAAGATTTGATTCACTTTTATCATCTAAACGACGATTAACTCCGTTAAGTGCAGAATTTACTCGGAGATAATCTTTTCCAATTAAATCACCTGCTAATTCATGATCTAAGCTACTTTCTACCATCAGACCAAATAAGTCATGCATCATCCAACCTACTATTCCCCATTTTTTTGAAGCCTCTCCTTTGAGAGGTCGCTTACTCAGTCCAGTCCCTATGCTTAAAACTTTAAATTTTGTATCAGGAAATAGCGTTTTTGCTTCTACATAACCATGTAAAACAGGGTGATTGGCTACAATTGCTCCATCAATAAGATATCTACCTTCTACTTTGGCAGTTGGATAATAAATTGGAGCAGCACTTGTGGCATCTCCTGCATCTACTAAAGATATATTATTTGTTTCTTCATCGTAAGATCTGAGAAGCACTGGAGACCTTTTTTCAATGTCATAACTTAAAACCGCTACAGGTTTAGCTGCCTCTTTAAGCAAAGTATTTCCAAAATAATCACTTAGAACTTCTCTTTTTCCATAGCTATCATATTTAGGGTTTGACTGTAATAATCCAAGTTTAGATTCCCATGATGATGTATTCATGGTTCTGTTGAGGTTATCAATGGACCACATTTGCTCAAGCTCTATAGCTGAAAATCTTTTGAGTGACAGGGCTAGACAAGATATAGCGCCTGCAGAAGTGCCTATAAAAAAGTCAAACTTCTCGTGTGCACTAATGCCTATCTCTTTCTCGAGGTGCTTTAAAAATGTTATGGAGGCTAAAGTCCTTACGCCTCCCCCATCCATGGAGAGTATATATTTAATATTCAAATTTGATTTCTTTTATCTCTATGACTAATTTAACCTAAAAGTAATTTGAAATCTTCTCCGCAGACGCAAATGACAAGGTCCATCCATAAAAACCATGTCCAGAATTAATAAAAGCTCCCTCAATATCTGAAGGACCTATGTAGGGAATGCTCGAAGGAGTACATGGTCTGTCTCCTGACCAAGAACTAGATTTTAAAGAATCATAATCAGCAAAGTCAGGTGCTATATCTCTTGAAATGGCCAAAAGTTCTTTCAACCTTTTTTCATCATTTGATCCATTGTAGAAAAAGTCAGCAAATCCAGTAATTCTGATCTTTTTACCTAACTTAGTAAAAAGAATCTTCTGATCAGTTAATGTCAGGCTCACTTTAAAATCCACTTCTCCTCTGGGCAAAGTCAAACTGTAACCTTTGGCAGATGTAATCAGTTGAGGTGATTTAATTAGGCCTCCAGTTAATGTCCCTGCACAAACAACGAGCTTGGTAGCATCAATAAGTCCTTTATTAGTTTTCAGACCAATGAGTTTTTTCTTTCGAATAACTAAATCGTCTATTTCTGTGTTAAGTAAAAATTTAGCTCCGTTCTCTTCTAGCCATTTTTTCAAAGCGGTACAAAATAAATAGGTATCGCCTACCTCATCCGATTCTGAAAAGATTGCACCTACGTATCTACGATTTAAGCTTTGTATACCAGGTTCTTTTTTTATTGCTTCCTCAATAGGTAAAGCTACGTTGTCATTGCCTAAAAGTCTTTTTTTGTGCAACGAATTTTCTTCATAAACGAATTCTTCTTCTCTTTCAAAAAGAGATATTTTTGAACTTTTCTGATGATCAAAATCAAAATTTATGTGCTTCTGTAAATCATAAAGTAATGCTCTAGATGCCAAGGAAAGCTCAGCAAGTTCCAATTGATTATTCCTATGTGCGTCTTCAGAGCAGTTTTTTGCAAAACTAATTAGCCATTTCATTGAACTATATGAATTCGGTAATTTAAACTTTATTGCAGGATCTTTATTAGATGCAATTTTGAGAAATTTTGAAACTAATTTGGGTTTTCCTAAGGGATCTGAGAAACAATAAGATAATTGACCTCCATTAGCAAAGCTGGATCCTTTAGCAACTCCATCTTCTTTGTCTATCAAAGTCACTTTGTGGCCCTTTTTCATTAAGTAATAGGCTGTTGTAAGTCCAATAACACCAGCTCCCACTATATGAATATGCATGCCTAGATTTTAGCGATGAGGGAAAAAGAATTTAAATTCTATTCTTAGGCAAGCCTATAACTTATAGTTATAGCTAGTCATAAAATTTATAAAATTTTCTAATAATACAGATTTCGCAGAAGCCTTCGGAGCTACCAAATAAACATCGCAAGATGGAGCACCATCAAGCTCCCAAATATATTGCTCCGAATTAAGAGAAGATGCAGATGTCTGATCTAAAACAGAAATACCTAGACCTTTTTTGACGCAAGAAGCTGCCATCAAATATGAATCTGTTTGGGTAATAAAATTGGGCTTAAATTTCTTCTTCTCGAAAAAGGAATAAAGTTTTTCAGATAAAGGACCTTCGATTCCAACGAAAGGAATCTCCTTTAAGTCCTTGAGATAAAGCTTTTTTTTGGAAAAATTAAATTCCTTAGAGCCTAAAACAACAAAATTTCCTTCAAGTATTCTTTTACATTCTAGATCCTCATAGTCTTTCGCCTCAAAAGCAATCCCAAGGTCTACGCTACCATCGCGCAAGTGATCAACCATTTCTTTAAAATGATAAGCATGTGTTTCAAATTTAGCGCCTGGATAAATGCTAGAGAATTCTGAGACCAATGTTGGTGTTAAATCAAGACCAAGTGTTGGCGCGCAAGCTAGTCGGATAAGACCGAAAGGCCTATTTGACATATTCTCTGTGATTTCTTTCAGTTGAGTTAATTCTTTGTTTATTTTGTCCGCTTTTAAAAATATTTGATCTGCTTCAGGCGTAGGAGATAATCTGCCTTTAATTCTTGAAAATAATAAGAACCCAAGTTGACTTTCAGTATGGGCTAAAACCTTACTTATAGAGGGCTGAGAGACATTTAGGTGTTTGGCAGCCTCAGTAATAGTGCCTTTAGTATAGATTGCATGAAAAACTTCTAGTTGTCTCGTTTTCATAAAATATTTAATAATAGACTATAACCTTAGTCTATGGTTTTAATTAAAACAAGAATTAGACTTCATAACCATCATTGATAAAGTTATTATGGTTTTAAAATAATATTGGGGTATTTATGAAAAACGTATTTCTAATTGTATTGGGCTCGCTAACATTTCTTGCTTCTTTTGTGCTTATTGGAGACGAGGAAGAGGTAGAAGAGGTGGTAGTGGTTGGATCTCAAATCAAGGGAGCAAAAATTACAGGTGCTTTACCTGTTTCAATCATAACTGGTTTAGATATAGAAGCTACTGGAGTGGATTCAGGTGATGACCTGCTCGAACATATAGCCGAACAAGGTCAAAACTATTTCACTGAAGCTGAAGACGCTTCTGGTGGAGTAAATGCTTCTCGTGGCGATATGGGGGCATACAACCTAAGAAACTTAGGTGTGGGTAATACTTTAACCCTCCTAAATGGAAGAAGGTTAGTAAATTCACCTGGTTATCAAACTGAATTAATAGGTGGAGATTTTGTACCAACGGTAAGTGTGAACTCAAATTTAATTCCTGTAAGCGGCATCCAAAGGCTTGAAGTACTAAGAGATGGTGCTTCTGCGATTTATGGGGCAGATGCAGTTGCTGGAGTTATTAACAATGTTCTTCAAAGTGACTATGAGGGCTTAAGTGTTACAGCAAGATTATCAGGTTATGACCACTTTTCGGCTCAAGATTCCAAGATTACTGCCAAATGGGGATCATTTTTCAATAATGGCGCTACTAATGTAAGTGTGTTTTTTGATCACTACAATAGAGACAATATAAATGCTCAAGAGGATCCTAGATGGGGTGCCGGAGATCATCGTCCCTTTGTTGATGCAGATTCTCCCTGGAAAACAAGTACTTCATTTAGAAATTTAAGTTCAAATTCTATATATGGACAATTTGATATGGTTAGTTCAAAAGAACATGCTGGAGAAAGTTATAACCACTTGTGGACAGACTCAAATGGAGAGTTTGAAGTTTTTCCACTTGGAGATTCAAAATGTACTAATAGAGGTCATCCGTTGTTTGATACTGGTTACGGCACATGTATTGCTCAAGATGGCAATGGTGCTTTGAGAAGTAATTTTTGGGGTCCAACTGATGTGAGATCAGAATTGGACAGGACAAATATTGTGATGTTTATAAATCATGATATGGAAAATGGAATGGAATCATTCACTGAGATTGCATATTACACTTCAGAGAGTGACAGAACAGCCCATGCTTCTTATGCTTTCTCATCTTCTAAACATAGAGTCGGTCCAGATAACTATTATTTAAATCAACTCAAGGTAAATGTTGACGGGGTTCCAACTGCTATTTTTGCTGGAAAGGAACTTTTTATCGACAATTATCGTTATGAAGAAAAGCAGAGGCTAGTAAATGTAAAAAAAGATACTTACAGATTCTTACAAGGTATAAGAGGTACACGAGGAGATTGGGATTGGGAAACGGCTTTCGTAACCTCTAAAGCGACTTCAGACGATGTTACTTCAAATAGGTTATCAAATAACCTTTTAAAGCAAGCGCTATTTGATTCAACACCTGCAGCTTATAACCCTTTTAGTGCAGGAGTAAATTCCAATATAGAAAGAGCTCTCATAGATGTCTATAGAAAAGGTGAAAGTGAACTTACAATGATCGACTTCAAAATGTCTAACCCTAATGTTTGGGATGATATTGGTGTGCTTATTGGTTTCGAGTATCGAGATGAAGAAATTACTGATGACAGAGATCCACGTTTAGATGGAACCATAACTTACACAGATTATGAGGGTGACACCTATCCATTAGTTTCAGATGTAGTCAATTCCTCTCCTACTGGTGATGTGTCAGGCTCTAGAGATGTAGTCTCGATTTTTGGAGAAATGCAAATACCTGTTACCGATAGGATTAATATGCAGGCAGCATTAAGATATGAAGATTTCTCAGATTATGGAGATTCAACTGTTGGAAAACTCGCTATTGGTTGGGATGTTACCTCTTGGTTGGATATAAGGGCCTCTTTATCCTCAGCCTTCAGAGCTCCTAACATTGTTCAAGTAAACGAAAAAACAGTCGTCAGATCAGGAACGAGATATGACCGAGCAGCTTTTCAAGTTAATTCTCTTCAAAATGTTGGAAATGTTATTGATTCGGACTCACGTTACACAATTCAAAGAATGGCTGTTGGGGCTGAAAACCTTGATGCTGAGGAATCTGAGAACTCATCATTAGGATTTGTTTTCACGCCAGTAGATAATTTAATTGTTACTTGGGATACCTGGACTATTGAAAAAGAAGGGACTATTGGATTATTTGGAAGAGAGAACCAAACTGTAAATGACATGTTGTTGAGATTTGCCAATGGAACAAATAACTGCTCAACATTTGCTGGAGATCCATTAGTTGTTAGAGAAGCACCTGATGAGGGTGATGCTGCTGCCTTTGCTGCAGCTGGAGTTTGCCCTTTTGGAGCCATAAAGTTCATTAAAAATGATTACACCAACATGGCTACAAGAAATCTTGAAGGCACTGACATAGGTGTTTATTACACCTTAGAAAGTAACTATGGTGACTTTGATTTTAGATACGTAGGTAGTTTTCTTGATGAATTTGAACAAAAGGCTAGTGGAGAATTCGCAAGACTACAGGCTGAAAAAGATGCGGGAGTAATACCTGAATCCATACCACTTAAAGGCTTTGGAGATCTTCTGAACAAGGATGGAATCTATGATGAAAAGCATAGTATGAGGTTAACCTGGAATAAAGGTCCTTACAGAGTCAGTTTATCTGAATTAAAAAAAGGCTCTTTCGTTCAAACCTCTCTGGGCACTAAAGATGGAGTCCCGTACTTAATTCCTTCTATGAAAACTCTCAATCTGACTCTTGGTTATGAATGGGAACCAAATGGAAAAAAAGCGAGAGTAAGAATGGCTATTAAAAATCTTGAAGATGAAAGAGCACCTACTGCTGATCGTTATTATGGATACTATGCTGATGCTCATCAGGATTATGGAAGAAATTACTACATAGATTTTACTCTTAGAATGTAATATCTACTCAAGTAAAAAAGGGGGCTTTCGCTCCCTTTTTTTATTAAACTGTTGAAGTGAATTTTTTAAGAGAAAACAAAGGATTTGTATTGGGCTTAATTTCAGCTCTCTTCATATTCAGCTTACCTACTCCAGAGGGTCTATCTATAGAGGCTCATAGAACAGCAGCTATTTTTCTTCTCATGGGAACATGGTGGGCAACTGAAGCTGTTCCGGTGGCCGTCACAGCCCTAGTGCCTCTAGCTTTATTTCCTCTTCTAGGAGTTGTAGATATACAGAGTGCTGCGGATCCATATGCAAATAAAACTATTTATCTCTTTTTTGGTGGCTTCTTGATTGCAACAGCTATTCAAAAATGGGATCTACATAAAAGAATAGCACTCTTTGTTTTAGAAAACGCCGGATCAAACGGAGCTTCATTGGTATTTGGCTTCATGTTAACAGCTGCAGTTATAAGTATGTGGGTAATGAATACCGCAACAACTATCATGCTTTTACCTATAGGTTTGGCAGTAGTTTCTGTTGTAAAAACAACTGTAGATTATCTTTCTGATGAAGATGTAGAATCTTTTCAACTTGCCCTGTTACTTGGCATAGCTTATGGGGCAACAATAGGAGGCATGTCTACTTTAATAGGCACTGGTCCTAATGGCATGTTAGCTGCCTTTATGGCTGATAACTATGACCTTGATATAAGTTTTGTGGATTGGATGAAGGTGGGAGTTCCTTTGAGTGCTGTAATGCTTCCTTGTAGTTGGCTTATCCTTACTAAAGTAATATTTAAAGTTAACTTTGAAACTTCTTCAGAAACAAGAGAATTGCTCTTGTCTATGAAAGAGGAATTAGGAGAACTTCGCGGACCTGAACTGAAAGTCTTGATTGTATTTATTATTACGGCCATGGCTTGGATGTTCAGAACAGTTTTAGACAATTATTCTATTTTGAATGGACTATCAGATGCCGGAATAGCAATGATATCTGCCCTCTTCCTATTTCTCCTTCCTAACGGGCAAAAAGAAAAGAAAGGAGCTTTATTAGAGTGGAAGGACGCTCAGGAGAATGTTCCTTGGGGCCTTCTTGTTTTATTTGGAGGAGGTTTGAGTCTTGCAAATGCAGTTCAAACAACTGGTCTTGCTGTATGGATAGGTAATCTGATACCTCAAGGCATTAGCTTAGTTTTGATAGTTATTCTGGTCGTAGCTTTGATAGTATTTTTAACTGAATTAACTTCTAATATGGCAACTACAGCAACTTTCCTTCCTGTAGTGGCTGCTATAGCTATTCAGTCAAACTTTGATCCTCTTTTGGTTACTGCAGCAGTAGCATTAGCTGCAAGTTGTGCCTTTATGTTACCAGTAGCTACGCCGCCTAATGCAATAGTCTTTGGTTCTGGATTGATTAGAGTGCCCCAAATGGCTAGAGCAGGCTTCTTGATAAATATACTTGGGATTTTGGTTGTATCTTTTGTTGCAGTTATCTCGGTGCCTTTCTTTCTTCTTTAATTACCCTTAGCAAGGGCACCTGGTCGCCTTGTATCTGCTACCCCATAGATATTTTCTTCTTCAAGAAAAATAGCTTGTACACTACCCATAGTGGTAGAGATCTCTGGTTCATGACCTCTTAGCATTAAAAGGTTGACGGTATCGGGGCTAAAACCTGTTTCTAGTTGGAGTTTACCTTCTAACCTCTGATTTATCCTCGGAGACATAACCGCTTCACCAAAACTCATATCATGATCTATAACGTTGCTTATAACTTGAGTAATGATATTTGGTATTCTACCTCCTCCTGGAGAACCTAATATCATTATCAATTTACCATCAGGTTGAAAGACTAGTGTTGGAGTCTGTGTGCTAATCATTCTTTTACCTGGTTCAAGTTTATTAGCTTCACTTGTTCCAAATTTGACATCTTCTCTACCGTAGAAATGGGAAAAATTTCTCATCTGATTATTCATCAAGAATCCGCCTTTCTTCACAGTCACTCCAGATCCAAAGGACGATCCTAAAGTATACGTATTAGATACTGCATTACCTCTAGAATCTATGATGGAGAAGTGAGTCGTATCTGGACTTTCATCATACTTCTTTAAATCCCCTGCAAAAATTTGACCATCAGGTGTTCGCGTATCGGATATTTTTTTAGCCAAGTCTGATGAATATTTCTTGCTTAGCATTTGTTGAACAGGTACCTCGTAATAGTCGGGATCACCGTGATACTCAGCTCTATCGGCGTACGCTCTTTGCATTGCTTCAGAGAGGTAATGAACTGTTTGGGCAGAGTTATGACCAGATTCTTTCAAGTCGAAGTTTTCTAGGATATTGAGTGTTTGTAATAAGACAAGACCGCCACTTGCAGCTGGTGGCATGGTGACTACTCTATAACCTCTGTAAAAAGTTTCTATCGGCTCTCTGAGTTTAGCTTCATATGAGGCCATATCCTCAACAGTTATAAGTCCTCCATTAGATAAAGATTCTTCAGAAATCCATTCAGCAATTTCGCCTTTATAAAAAATGTCATTACCTTTTTTACTGATCTTGAATAATGTCTTTGCTAAATTAGGTTGCTTGAAGATGCTTTTAATTTGAATAGGGTCTTCGTTTGAATCATAGAATTTATCTCTAGATGCCTCATTGGCAAGCATAGATTCTTTTCCCCACTCTAGAACATAATTCAAATCGTGAGGAACTTCAAAGCCATCACTGGCTAAGCTAATTGCCGGCTTAAGTAATTCAGTTAAAGGAAGGCTTCCATGGTCTTTATGAGCTTTAAGCAATCCAGCAACAGATCCCGGAACGGCATTTACGATATGACCAAATCTGACAACGCTTTCTCCCTGAGTAAATAAATCACTTGTTGAAGATATCGGAGCTGCAGAACGATAATCAATTGCAGAGATATCATTAGACTCTTTATCGTATATTAAGATAAATCCACCTCCTCCGAGATTTCCAGCCCTTGGTAGTGTTACAGCTAGGGCAAATCCTACTGCAACTGCGGCATCGACAGCATTACCACCTTCTCTGAGAACGTTATAACCAACTTCCGTAGCATGTTTGTTTTGCGTTACAACCATAAAATCAGAAGCAATTTGAGGGTGAATTCTGCTTTGATAATCAAGAGTTGTTTGCGTCCTAGCTTGAATTGAACCTATGCAAACTAATAAGCTCATGAAGGCACCGATGAAATATTTTTTTTTCATACTTTTAAGGTATAGCAACGCCTGCACCAGGCCGTCTCGGATCGGCCGAACCATAAAAATAGTTTCCTTCTTTTATAATAGCCTGCACACTTCCCATCGTTGAGGATTGATAGAGTTTATAACCTTTTTCCTTCAAAAGATTTTCTGTATCTGAACCAAAACCTTTTTCTATCATTAGAACTTCAGGTAACCACTGGTGGTGCATTCTTGGGCTATGAACAGCCTGTGCTATATTCATTTCATGTTCCATCACATTTAGAGCAACTTGCAGCACAGTTGTAATAATCCTGCTACCACCTGGGCTTCCAAAAACCATATAAGGTTTTTGATCTTTAAAAATAATAGTAGGTGTCATAGAAGACAGGGGTCTTTTATTGCCCTCGATGGCGTTAGCTTCAGATCCAAGAAGTCCATATCCATTCGGAGTCCCTGGTTTAGAGGAAAAGTCATCCATTTCATTGTTGATCAACATTCCAGTTCCTGGAATCATTTTTCCTGATCCGTAAGAGAAGTTAAGGGTGTAGGTATTTGAAACTGCATTCCCATAACTGTCCATTACTGAAAAATGTGTTGTATCCGGACTTTCGTATGGAAACGGATCTCCTGGAGAGATATCGCTTGAGGGTGTTACTTGATCAAAAGAAATATCTTTATTCAAAGATTTGGCATACTCTTTACTGGTAAGACTTGAAGGGACTTCATAAAAATCGCTATCACCTAGATATTTACTCCTATCGGCATAAGCTCTTTTCATTACTTCAGCATAGATATGTATGGTGTCAGCACTTCCAAAACCCATTTCTTTTATGGGGAAATCTTCGAGCATATTCAACATTTGTATTAGATGTGTTCCACCGGAGCTACTAGGAGGCATTGAAACTATTTTAAAATCTTTGTAGCTGCCTTCTAAAGGTTGCCGCTCCACAACATTATAATTCTTGAGATCATCGAGTGTAATGAGACCGCCATTTCTTTCCATTTCTTGCACTATCAGTTGAGCTATTTTTCCAGTGTAGAAAGCCTTTGGACCGTTTTTGCTTAGTTCTTTTAGCGTCGAAGCAAGATCTTTTTGCACAAGAATTTCGCCTGCGGAATAGACTTCTTTATTTTGTTTAAAGAAAACTTTAGCAGCGGCCGGATTAGACGAAAGTCTTTCTCTATATCTCTTTGAGGCAAGGGTGTTAGCAAGATCATGGGGGATAGAAAATCCTTCTTCAGCTAATTTAATTGCAGGCTTTAATATTTCTTCCCAGCTAAAAGTTCCGTAATTAGTAAGTGCATGATGAAGTCCTGCTACTGATCCAGGAACACCAGCAGATAGAAGTGAGAATTGTGCCCTCTGCCTATCGTAGTTACCATTTTCGTCTAAAAAGAGATCTCTCGTAGCTGCAGACGGAGCTTTTTCTCTGTAATCAATGGCAATGGTTCTATCCTCATCTTTCAGATAAACAACCATGAATCCCCCACCACCAATATTTCCAGCTCTTGGCAAGACAACAGCCAAAGCTAGGCCAGTCGCTACTGCTGCATCTATCGCATTACCACCTTTTCTTAAAATTTCTGCACCAACTTCGCTAGCAATCATTCTTTGGGAAACAACCATCCCTACATCATCAATGACAGGATGATTTATTGAATTATATTCAACTATAGGTAAGTCATTTGCCATGAATGGATACGTGGAGATTATGAAAATGACTGATAAAGCTATTTTTCTCATCTTAAAAGGTTAGGATTTTAAAAGGTTTTTGTCTAATAACATTTATTTATAAAACCATAACTAATCATCAATAGCCTGATATACAAGAGCGTTAAAAGTTTCTCGCAGCGGCCAAGGGCTTGCTAAGAGTTGTGTCATTACAACAGCCACTAACTCTTCTTTAGGATCTATCCAAAAGAAAGTAGCGGCAGCTCCGCCCCAAAAATACATACCTTTAGAACCGTGTTGGCCAAGTAAACCGGGATCTTCAATAACACCTACTGTGATGCCAAAACCAGCTCCTTGTATGTAATCATCCGACCCTTTGATGTGGTCAGGGAGAAGATTGGAAGACATCAGTTCCACCGACTTTCTACTCAAAATCCTCTCTCCAGCTAGTTCTCCTCCATTGAGAAGCATCTGAGCAAATTTCAAATAATCCTCTGTTGAAGAAACTAAACCTGAACCGCCATCAAAAAGACT
>MDTG01177956.1_pt1 | contig 12025 bp, 10 predicted proteins | sample 811421 | NCBI WGS metagenome assembly MDTG01 (sample SAMN05326645, study PRJNA326480) | marine metagenome | isolation source: seawater | place: Pacific Ocean: South East | collected 2011 | reverse complement strand
TTTCTAGTGATTGATACCGATATACTGCCAAATCCAATTTATGAAAGTGGCAGTGGTTTACGTATTCTTGATGAAGCTGCGCAGCAATATCTTGTTTTTGTTGAAAAACAAATAGTGCATCATATTGAAGATGATGTGCAGGCAGCTATGCTCACATTATTGTATAAACTGATTCTAAGTCAGTGTGCATCATTTAAAATCGACCCAAGAATTAGAAAAGTAATTCAATTGATTCATCAAGATGTCAGTAGGGACTTCTCGATTGAAGAACTAGCCAGTGCTGCCTGCTTGAGTCATTCCCAATTTAAACTTCTATTTAACAAAAGCATTAACATGACACCGATTCGGTACATTACCAAGTTAAAGATGGAGAAAGCTCGCTCTCTTCTGAGTAATACGGATACACCGATTAACTTGATTGCTGAGCAGGTTGGTTTTAGCAACCCATCCTCATTTACACGCAGTTTTAACGCTTATTTTGGCGTTACTCCAAAGACTTTTCGCTAAGGGGCTTAGGGTCAGTTCGTTTTCGATAATAGACGATGCTTATCGTGACTAGCGAAATTCCCAGTAGCGTGACCTTACTGAGTGTCGTGCCAAAAATAGCATAGTCGAAACAGTACGTGGTAGGTGGTACAGCGTAAAACAATAGACTGACACGATCTGGCTGGTCATGGTTGTTCATATAAATGAGTAGAAGAAATGCGCCAATAGATACAACTAAACTCATCCACAATAGGGCGATGAGCAACAAAATATTCCATTCCACACTCCAACCAATTACCGTGCTTACAATTGTAAAAATAATGCTAGATAACAGACATTGGTAAACCATTGCTTTTACTGGGTGGATCCCCTCATTTTTTTTGACTGTGCCAAAAGTCAAAGACAACAAAGCCAGAAGCGCAAAAACGTTACCCCAGCCATTCATCTCATTGAGTTGGCTCGTACCGATAACGGCAATGCAGAGCCCTGAAAACCCGATGATTAAACAAATTTTTTTGCTTATCGGTAGGGTAATTTGTTGGATAAAAGGTACCAGAAGAGGGTGAGCTCCTAAAATCAATGTAACCAGACCAGGCGACATACCTGTGCCTATTGCAAGAGTGTAAAAACTAAGGTAGCAGACTTGGAGTAATAAGCCTGTCACTAACGCATCTTTTATGTGAGCTTTTGAAGGAGAAGGCCATAAAGGCTTCTTTACTAGCTTGTAGGTAATAGAAATAAAGAGCAGCGATAATAGTGCACGTAGGGTGAGGAAATTCCACTCATTTGTGTATTGTAAGCCGAGCTTGACCATCACAGCGCCGCTACTCCACATAACCAGAAAGAGAATAGGGCTCAAGATAATTAAATGATTCATTTTTCACCATGGTATTTTCAAGTCTGTTGATTGGGTTTGAAAATATAGGTGGTTTTTTTTAAAGATAATGATCCCAGAGGCTTTTTCTCTATGCCTGAAAGCCGGAATGCTAGGTTCCTTGGCTTTAAAGCGCGCAAGCTAGGAGAAATTAGCCTCCTTGTACTAGTTTGTCTATCAATGGATAGTTATGTTTATTTACACCAGCGTAGTTTTTATACTTTGGGTCTAAACGATCATTTTCTATTGGAAAGTTCCAGCCAATCGTTTGTTTGATAAATTGTTTAGCAAAGTCTTCTGACACCTCTAAGCATCCAGAGAGAACCGTATCAACATAAGTTTGCATAATTGGGCTCAAGGTACAGGGGGGCTCTGAATAATCCTTGGTGTAAACCCATACAGTGTCCTTGGTTGAGAGAGAGAGTTGACTGGTTATGCAAGTACGATCCAGTTTTACCCTTTGATAGCCATTTTCACGTGCGTCAAATTCAAGTAGCTCCTCGTCATTAACTTGAAGTATGACTCCATTGACCTCTCCTTGTCCCCTACTGACAACCAGAGGTGAAAGTGTATTGTTATCGCCGACTTTTCCCCAATAGCGTCGCAGGCCCTCTGCGGTTGCGGGGATCGCTTCTGCCGTTTGGCCGGTGAGTTTACGTGATGCTGAATTCATCAAGCTGCCGTAGCCAAAAATATATTGGTTCATTCCATGTCTCGTCTGAAAATATATTTGTTTCGGTTAACTTAACGATTTTTTACGACAAATGGAAGTGATGTAAAACGCTATTTGTGAGTCATATTGACATTGTTTTTATCAAGTCATAATGACTCTTTAAGATTTTTTTGTTTTTAAAGATTTGTTTTTGAATGGTTTTTAAGTTTGGACTATTTTTTGCAAGGGTAAAGTTAAGATGCTTCATTTTGAGGAGATATAAGGTGATTAATATTACCGACAATGCCAAAGAGCAGGCCATAATACCCATTTTGAGACTTGCATTTCGCCCATTTTTTTTACTGGGTTCTGGCTACGCTATTGTTGCGATCTCAATATGGGTGTGGATGTTTAATGTGGGGCAGCCTTCTCTATTACAGGTGCCGGCGGTATGGTGGCATGTCCATGAGATGTTGTTTGGTTTTTCAATGGCTATTGTGGTTGGGTTTGTTTTAACCGCGATACAGAACTGGACCGGTGTTCCCGGTACCAAAGGCTATCGTTTAGGTTTGATGGTCGCACTATGGTTACTTGCCCGATTATTGTTTTGGATACCAGTTTCGATATGGGTTATATGTTTCATTGAGAGCCTGTTTTTACTATACGTTGCGTACGAAATCGGGTACCGAATAGTGATAACCAAGGGGTGGCGAAACCTCTTTTTCTTGCCTTTGTTTTTGTTGGCAATTGGTGCCAATATAGCGAGTTACTCGGTGTTAGATAAAGTATTACCTTTCTCTGCTAGTGATGTGTGGCAAGCCATGATGTGGTGGTTTACTTTGTTACTATCGGTCATGGGTGGCAGAGTCATCCCTTTCTTTACTGCACGTAAACTTAATTTCTCTCCACCAATACCTATCAAGTTAGTTGAATGGGGTAGCAGTCTTGTTTTATCTTTATTATTTATATTGAGTTTTTCTCCAGCCGCTTTTAATCAGTTTGGACCTTCTTTAATGCTGGTTGCTGGATGCTTACAAACGATAAGATTGTTTAGGTGGAAACCATGGAAAACAATCAAGGTACCATTACTTTGGTCGCTTCATCTTGCGTATTTTTGTATACCGATGAGTCTTATTCTAAGAGGGCTGAACTACAATCATCCATTAGAGCACCACATGTTACACCTTTTCGTTATCGGCGCATTGGCTGGCTTGATCTTGTCAATGATCACTCGAGTGACAATGGGTCATACGGGACGTGCTATTTATCAAGGGCCTAATATGATATTGGGTTTTGTTGCATTAATGTCTGCTGCAATGTGTCGCAGTATAATGGTTGGCCTATTTCCAAACGCGATCTTACTTTGGGTCAATATCAGCGCGATATTATGGGGATGCGCATTTGGTTACTACTTATTGCGTTTTGGTAAGATGTTAGTGAGTAAGAGAGTTGATGGATATCCAGGTTGAGGCAAAACCTCAACCTGAAAATCGAGAGTTATATGGCGGTTGAAAGATTGACAACTGGACTCTGGTGTTGAGCGTTGACATAGTCTTCAAGGTGTCTCTTTTCTTTATCATTAAGGTATAAGCCGAGCTTAGTTCTACGCCATACGATGTCTTCTGCCGTTACCGCGAGTTCATTCTCAATCAAATAATCTATTTCACGTTGATATATGCCCGATGCTTCGCTAGAAAAACAAATACCCAAATCTTCTTGTGTAGTGATGTTTTCGAGTAATTTCCACGTGTAGTTTCCAAACTGGGTAACATATCTAAACAATAGATCTTCTTTCATCCATGGGTATGACTGGTGGATGGTTGAGGCTAATTGTTCTCGTGAGCAACTGAAGTTCCCGCCAGGAAGTGCTTGTTTAGCTGTCCATGCACTACCCATTTGAGGTAAGAAGGGAGCAAGTTTGTTCAGTGCAGCTTCTCCCAATTTACGGTAAGTAGTTAACTTTCCGCCAAATACAGACAAAAGAGGCGCTTGATCAAGCTCCGCTTCTATTTCAAGCGTGTAATCACGAGTGATTGCCTGAGGTGAGTCAGACTCGTCATCACACAGTGGGCGTACACCACTGAAACTAGAAACGACGTCCTCTCGCTGGATTTGGTTAACAAAGTGTTGGTTAACGACATCAATGAGATAGTCGACTTCTTCCTCTGAAATGGCGACTTTTCTTGGATCGCCTTTGTACTCGACGTCAGTTGTCCCAACGATAGAAAACTTATCCAGGTAAGGTATCAAGAAGACGATCCTGTTATCCTTATTCTGAAGAATATACGCCTGTGATTCATTATGAATACGCGGAACAACAATGTGGGAGCCCTTTATCAAGCGTATATTTCTGGGGGAGTCTTGATCCAAACTATCATCAAAAAACTGTTTTACCCATGGGCCAGCTGCATTTACCAGAGAGCGCGCTTTGCGTTTAAATGTCTCTCCTGTGATGGTATTTTTGATGGTAATCAACCAAATGTCACCTTCTCTGCAGGCATGCTCGACTTTACAATAATTGCGAACTTCAGCATGGTTCTCTTGTGCTGCCATGATATTCAGAATGACTAGCCTCGCATCGTCAACCCAGCAGTCAGAATACTCAAACCCTTTTTTTATCTCAGGTTTTAGAAGTCCTGATTGCGCAAGATTGATTGTTTTGCTGGCAGGTAGTGTTGTTCTCTTTCCGAGATTATCGTAGAGAAATAGCCCGCATCTGATCATCCATGCAGGACGCAAGAACGGCCGGTGAGGTAATCTAAACCTCATCGGTTGAGCAATGTGCGGGGCTTTGTTTAATAATACTTCTCGCTCAGCAAGGGCTTCTGAAACCAGGCGAAATTCATAATGTTCTAGGTAACGCAGTCCGCCGTGTATCAACTTAGAGCTTGCAGACGATGTAGCGCTGGCAAAATCCTGAGCTTCGTACAGTCCCACCGATAAACCTCGACCGGCAGCATCGGCTGCAATACCGGCACCATTGATACCACCACCAATGACCACTAAATCAATTATCTTGTCTTCATTGTAAACGAAACTCATAAGGTAACCTTTCTTGAGCGAACGAACATTTTTTATTGGTTTTAATCCTACATTAACTTTCGTTCGTGATCATTAATTATTTTCGTTTTTGTTCGATTTGAGCGAAAATAAAGCGCCTTTGTTGCCAAAGACGCTTTGCTACTCGGTTTTAAATGCTGGCTAGTTTTGTTTGGAGGTGACTTGTAGGGGGATTGAGTGTTCGTCAAGAATTGAGCAAATTTCTTTGGGTGGTTGTTTGTCGGTAAAAAGCATGTGTAATTGAGAAATGTTTCCTAGTTTCACCATGGCATTGCGACCAAACTTTGAATGATCAACAGCAAGGAAAACACTGCGACTATTTTCAATAATGACTTTCTTAACCCTTACTTCGTGATAATCAAAATCAAGTAGTGAACCATCAAGGTCAATACCACTAATACCCAAAATACCAAAATCAAGTCGAAACTGTTTGACGAAGTCGAGTGTTGCTTCACCGACAATGCCACCATCAATATTACGAACCTCTCCTCCAGCAAGAATCACGGTACATTCACTATTCGGCATCAAAATAGTGGCGACATTGATATTATTGGTCACGACCCGAAGCTGTTTATGATTTTTACTCAGTGCTCTTGCAATGGCTTCCGGCGTGGTGCCGATATCAATGAATAAAGTTGCTCCATCGGGAATGTGCTTGACCACCTCTTCTGCGATGACATCTTTTTCATTTAGGTTCATGCTTTTTCGAGCGTTGTAAGATGTGTTTTCTGAACTCAGGGGAATGGTTGCTCCTCCATGATAGCGACGGATTTTATTTTCATTCGCTAACTCATTGAGGTCACGTCTAATGGTTTGTGGGCTAACGTCGAACTTTTCCACCAGTTCATCAGTACTCACGTAGCCTTGTTTTTGGACCAATGCAATAATCTGCTGGTGGCGCGGAATCTGCTTCATTGCTGGCTCCTCGGCGTATTAGAGAAGATAGACATGTTTATCCCTATAATGAATATCAAGAATTGAAGCTATTGTGCGTGAATTTCAGTGTGATGAGAAGTAATGACAGCCAAGAATCGAGCTCTAGACGTAAAAAAATAGCGTAATCTTTTACGCTATTTTTATTGCATTGCGACTTATTGAATAATGTTATTCATCCAAAATATTAGTCTTCATCATCACGCATATCTGCCCATGATTGAGCGCATTTAACAGCGCGTTTCCAGCCTTTATAGCGCCTTTCTCGTTTTGATTGATCTTTGGTCGGGATAAATGAACGGTCAAGTTCCGATTTGTTTCTCACCTCATCAAGATCTTTCCAATATCCGACAGCTAAGCCCGCGAGATAGGCTGCTCCTAGTGCGGTCACTTCTGTTACTTTTGGTCTATCAACATTGGTATCAAGAACATCGGCTTGGAACTGCATCAAAAAGTTATTGGCCACGGCACCACCATCAACGCGCAAGCTATTTAAAGTCATGTTGGAGTCTGCCTGCATTGCATCCAAAACATCACGCGTTTGATAAGCAATGCTCTCTAGTGTAGCTCTGATGATATGGTTTGCACTAATACCTCGAGTTAGGCCCACGATTGTTCCTCTGGCCCAGGCATCCCAATATGGGGCCCCCAGTCCGGTGAATGCCGGCACAACATAAACACCATTTGAAGAATCTACTTTTGTTGCGAAGTACTCGGAATCTCTTGCATCAGCAAGTAGCTTCATTTCATCTCTTAACCATTGGATAGACGCACCTCCCATGAATACAGCACCTTCCAGAGCATAAGAAGGGCCGCCATCGGCAGCACAAGCTAATGTGGTTAACAAGCCATGACTTGATTTTACTGGCGCATCTCCGGTGTTCATCAATAGAAAACAACCGGTACCATAGGTATTCTTCGCTTGCCCAGCCTCAACACACATTTGTCCATACAGTGCCGCTTGTTGATCTCCCGCGATTCCCGCAATTGGAATCCGAATACCGCCCTTACCACCTATGTTTGTTTGACCATAGATCTCAGAAGAGCGTTTAACTTCTGGCATCATGGACGCTGGGATACCGAGTTCATCTAACAACTTTTCATCCCAAGACAAAGAGTGGATGTTGAATAACATGGTACGAGAGGCATTAGTAAAATCGGTAACGTGAACTCTTCCTTGAGTCATTTTCCAAACTAGCCAAGTATCAACGGTTCCGAATAACAGTTTGCCTGATTCAGCGTCTTCTCTAGCGCCCTCGATATTGTCCAAAATCCATTTAATTTTCGTTCCTGAGAAATAAGGATCGAGTACCAAGCCCGTGTTGTCTTTAACGTAGTCTTCTAAACCTCGCTCTTTTAATTCTTGGCAGATATTGGCGGTTCGACGACATTGCCAGACAATCGCATTGTACACAGGTTTACCCGTTTCTTTGTTCCATACTATGGTTGTCTCTCTTTGGTTAGTGATACCAATTGCTGCCAGTTGATCGCTCGTGATGCTTGATTTAGCGAGTGCTTCGACCAGCGTCGAGCTTTGGCTTGCCCAAATCTCGAGTGGATCGTGTTCAACCCAACCGGACTTTGGGTAAATTTGGCTAAATTCACGCTGAGATATACTCACGATGTTAGCATTATGATCGAGGATTACGGCACGAGAGCTTGTCGTACCTTGGTCTAAGGCAACAATATATTTGGGCTCTTTCATGGTAAGAATTCCTTTTCTTTTCTTTACCTTCATTTTAGTTAGTGCATGGCAACTAGACTATTGGGTTCCTTTTACCATACTGGGAAAACGTCGTATATTCTCACTGTTTGATTACATGGTGAATCAAAGGTTTTGATATTAGACAATATTCTGTTGCGTATCACTTTAAACTAGTCAGGACGTTCGTGAAGTTAAGGTTTATTACTTCCCTTCGCTGTTCTAGGTTTACCAAGCTAGTCAGATCGTTTATCTATCATTATCGAGAAGATGTAAACTTTTTCGAAAATAAACGCTCAATAAAAGTGAACGTTTTCGCATAAAGTTATCAATAGTAGTATTGTTGATGGTCTGTTTTTTCCTGAGATAATCAAAAGCGGCAATCAACAGAACAGGTTGCAAAAAAGCAGTAGTTAGACTGTGTTCTATCATTACCCCAATTATTTACCATGTGAATGGTTTTGTTGCTTCTTATTCCACTATTGTATTAAAATTATTGACTTTTTTATTCTAACTCTTACCCGTTAGTCATTTTTTAACTATTGTCATGTCAATATAAAGATAAAATTAAGTGATCTTAATCACATTAATTTGTCTCTCTATAATTAGCTTAATCAATTTTGCTTCTTATTTAATCCTTGTCACAGAAATTAAATGAATTTCTACTAGCATGCGTGTTCTTTCGAACGAAACTTATTTTTTGCTCGTTCGAGTTTAAATAATCCCCACAAATTATAATGAGGCCCCTATGTTTGGAATCTTCAAACCTAAGGCGCACATCGAACGCTTACCCTCCGATAAGATCGATAGTGTGTATTCTCGCCTGCGTTGGCAGCTCTTTATCGGCATCTTTGTCGGTTACGCTGGTTACTATCTCGTACGCAAAAACTTCAGCTTGGCTATGCCTTACTTGATTGAACAAGGGTTTAGTCGTGGTGACCTTGGTGTCGCGCTTGCTGCTGTTTCGATTGCTTATGGACTGTCAAAGTTCTTAATGGGCAGTGTTTCCGACCGCTCTAATCCGCGTTACTTTCTGAGTGGCGGCTTACTTATGTCCGCATTGGTGATGTTCTGTTTTGGCTTTATGCCATGGGCAACAGGCAGTATCACAGCCATGTTTATCCTTCTTTTCATCAACGGATGGGTTCAAGGCATGGGGTGGCCTGCATGTGGAAGAACCATGGTGCATTGGTGGTCTCGTAAAGAGCGTGGTGAAATTGTATCGGTTTGGAACGTTGCTCACAATGTGGGGGGAGGGCTGATTGGTCCTTTGTTCATTCTTGGTTTATGGGCATTCAATGACGACTGGCGCACCGCTTTCTATGTACCTGCTTTTTTTGCCACTCTTGTCGCGATTTTTATTTGGTTAACTGTAAGAGATACACCACAATCTTGTGGTTTGCCTGCCATTGAGGAACATAAAAATGATTACCCTGATGACTATGATAAGTCTCATGAAACAGAGATGACGGCCAAAGAAATATTTTTCAAATATGTTTTTGCAAACAAACTACTGTGGTCCATTGCCATCGCGAATGCATTTGTTTATTTAATTCGTTACGGTGTGCTCGATTGGGCTCCTGTTTATTTGAAAGAAGCAAAGGAATTCTCAGTAGATAAATCTTCATGGGCGTATTTCTTATATGAATGGGCTGGTATACCAGGGACGTTATTATGTGGGTGGGTCTCGGATAAATTGTTTAAAGGACGACGTGCACCGGCAGGTATTTTATTCATGGTGCTAGTAACTTTTGCAGTGTTAGTTTATTGGTTTAACCCTGCAGGCAACCCAACCATTGATATGATGGCTCTAATTGCTATCGGGTTCCTTATTTACGGCCCGGTCATGTTGATTGGTCTTTACGCATTAGAGCTCGCGCCCAAAAAGGCAGCGGGTACCGCAGCTGGTTTAACAGGGTTATTCGGTTACTTAGGCGGTGCTGTAGCAGCAAATGCCATCCTAGGATATACGGTTGATCATTTCGGTTGGGATGGTGGCTTTATGATATTAGTAGGCTCATGTATTGCTTCGATCATCTGTTTGGTTTATGCCTTGTTTGGTGAAAGAGCCCATCATGCTCAAAAATTACGCGAAAAAGAAGCATCAGCTCAATAGATAATTCAAAAGGCTGTGCAAGCAGCCTTGTTGTTTGAGGAATAAGTAATGAAAAGACTCTCATTTTTTGCCGCGGCCATGGCTCTTTGTGTATCATCAGGTATATTGGCAAAACCACTCGTGATTGCTCATCGTGGAGCTTCAGGTTATTTGCCCGAGCATACTCTCGAAACAAAAGCGCTGGCTTACGCTATGAAACCTGATTTCATTGAGCAAGATGTTGTTATGACAAAAGATGACCAACTGGTTGTTTTGCATGACCACTATTTAGATCGTGTCACCAATGTTGCAGAGGTATTTCCTGATCGCGCTCGTGAAGATGGTCGCTATTACGCTATCGACTTTACTCTAGCAGAAATTAAATCCTTGCAAGTGACCGAAGGATTTAATATTGATGTAAAAGGCAATAAAGTTGCTGGTTATCCAGATCGATTCCCGATGTGGAAATCTTCTTTTACTGTCCCAACTTTTGCTGAAGAGATTGAGCTCATTCAAGGTTTAAATAAAACTTTGGGCTATGATGTTGGTATCTATCCAGAGATAAAAGCTCCTTGGTTCCATCGTCACGAAGGCAAAGATATCTCTAAAGCTGTGCTTAAAGTACTAAAGCAATATGGTTATGTATCCCACTCGGACAAGGTTTACCTTCAGTGCTTTGATGCTAACGAACTTCAGCGTATCCACAACCAATTGATGCCTGCGATGGACATGAACCTAAAACTTGTTCAGCTTATGGCTTACACCGATTGGAATGAAACCATGGAGTATAAATCTGGTAAAGCGATGCCTTACAGCTACGACTGGATGTTCGAAAAAGATGGAATGAAAAAAGTGGCTGAGTACGCCGATGGGATTGGTCCTTGGAAGCCGATGTTGGTTGATGATACTTCCACTAAAAGTAACATTGTTATTAAACCGCTAATGAAAGCGGCAAAACAAGCGGGCTTGCAAGTTCATCCTTATACCTTCCGTGCTGATCCGGGGCGAATTCCTGCTTATACTGATAGCTTTGAAGGGATGCTAGACATCTTTTACAACCAGGTAAAAGTAGATGGATTATTTACTGATTTTCCAGATAAAGCGGTCAGTTTTTTAAATAAATAAGGTGAATTTTAGCGATGATCCCCACCCATAATGGCTGGGGATCATTTTTATCAGTTGTTGCTGTGCAGCTCAGAGTTGAGTTCTACAGCTGTTTTGTTTGCTAAGCACTCAATCCGACCTGTTATCGAATTACGACGGAAAAGTAAGTCTGAGACTCCAGCGAGATCACGTGCTTTCACTGTTTCTACTTCTTGGCCATTTGAATCTAACATTTGCACTTTTGACCCTTCAGTTATGTACAGGCCCGCCTCTACCGTGCAGCGGTCACCCAGTGGGAAACCAATCCCTGCATTGGCGCCAAGCAGAGAGTTTTCACCAATAGAGATGACAACTTTTCCTCCACCAGACAATGTTCCCATGATTGAAGCGCCTCCACCAATGTCAGAATGACTACCAACTACGACACCTGCAGAGATACGGCCTTCAACCATACTTGCACCTTGAGTGCCGGCATTAAAGTTAATAAAACCTTCATGCATGACGGTTGTACCTTCTCCGACGTGAGCACCGAGACGTACTCGAGAAGTGTCTGCGATTCTAATACCTGATGGAACAATGTAGTCGACCATTTTAGGAAACTTATCAACGCAATCGACAGACAATACACGCCCAGCTAATCGAGCATCAATTTGACGTTCGGCTAATTCTGGCAGATCGATCGGCCCTTCATTTGTCCAAGCAATGTTATGCAGTAGGCCAAATATTCCATCGAGAACAGTACCATGAGGTTTTACGAGGCGGTTAGAAATTAGTTGAAGCTTGAGGTAACCCTCTGCAACAGATTTCGGCTTCTCATCAGTTGCGAGTATAACGACAACAAGTGGTTTGTCCGATTGGGAAGCTTTAGCTGCAAATGAAGCATTGAGCTTATCACCATGCATCTCGAAGGTGGAAGCAAGTTCGCTGCTTTGTTCTGGAGTAATTTCTAGTGTTTCATTACCGTTTGAGTACTTCACAATGGAAGCGATCGCAGTGACTAAATTATCCGAGGGTTCAAGCACTGGGTTTGGAAAAAATGCTTCAATAATTTTGTTATCACGGTTTTTTGTCGCCGTTCCGAGAGCTAGCGAAAAATAAGCCATATTGTATCTCCATAAT
>MDTG01054358.1_pt1 | contig 12025 bp, 11 predicted proteins | sample 811421 | NCBI WGS metagenome assembly MDTG01 (sample SAMN05326645, study PRJNA326480) | marine metagenome | isolation source: seawater | place: Pacific Ocean: South East | collected 2011 | reverse complement strand
GGCACATGTTTCAAACCGAATTGTCAATGAACTAGAGGATATTAGTAGAGTAGTTTACGATATTTCAAGCAAACCTCCTGCCACCATTGAGTGGGAGTGAATCAAATTGAAATGAAATAAATGAGCAAATCCACAACAAATAAATTATTGAGTCTTGAATCATTAAGAGGATTTGCAGCGATCTCAGTAGCCTTTTATCATTTCAGGGTTAATAGTCACTTCAATAATGAATTTTTTTTAAATGCATGGTTGATGGTAGATTTTTTCTTTGTTCTATCAGGATTTGTTATTGCATTAAACTATCAAAATAAAATTATAAATTTTGATCATTTAAAAAATTTCCAATATAAAAGATTTTTAAGACTGTACCCATTACATATTATTATGCTGATGGCGTATTTATTTCTTGAGTTTTTAAAATATTTGGTTGAATTAAACTATGGAATTGTTGGAACGACTTCAGCGTTTTCGTTGAATAATTCGTATTCATTTATACTTAATTTTTTTCTTTTACAAAATTGGGTTTTATACGACTTAACTTATAATTTACCAAGTTGGTCAATATCTGCAGAGTTTTATACCTATGCGATATTTGGTTTAATTGTCCTTGTATTTAAACAATCATCTTTCAAAATAGTAATTACATCTTTTGTTCTCATTATGATGACTGGCTTACTATTATCGAAAATAGGCATGGGAACAAATAATCTTGCCGGTCCAGCTAGGTGTATTTTTTCATTTTTTATAGGAGTGCTTACTTATAATTTTTATAAGAGATATAACCTACATTCAAGAATCGAATCCTCATTTTTTTCAGCAGTAATGCTCATGATTACTGTTGTTTTAGTGTCATCATTTGGAAAAGATAAATATGGGATCGTTGTATTAATGCCATTTATTTTTGCTATTACTTTACTTTCAGTAGTTGCTACAAAAAATTCCGCAATTCTTATAAAAGCATTAAGTAATTCTAAATTAGTTTACTTAGGAACTATCAGTTATGGAATCTATATGATTCATTTTTTCATTTGGTATATTTTAAGGCAGATTTTTATGTTGATTTTTAATATAGATGATTATGTTGATGCAGAGGGAATGACATATCTTGTTTTTAACAATCAGTATCTTGCAGATTTTCTGGCATTGTCTGGAATTGCGCTAATTATTTTGTTATCTCACCTATCATATCAGTTTGTTGAAAAAAGATTTTATATGAAAAATATTAATAGGAAGCCATAAATAAATCTAATTAGATATATTCATTACATAGGTTTTTTCTCTTTAAAGGATACATAAGTATTTTAGAAAAAATTTGTGATTTCAAGATAATAAACTTTTTTAAAAAATTAATCTTTTTGATATAAAGCTTTTAAACTGCTACCCCAATTTAAAATGCCTAAAAAAAAGTTGATTGAGTTTTTTAAAAATTTTAATAAAAAATTTTTAGTGGATGCTTGTTGCATGCGATCTGATATTTTTTGGGCAGAATTATTTTCTACTTTAGATGTACGCTTAGATTTTAAGTGATTGTTAAAAAACTCAACGATTCTAAAAATACTTATATTTTCTGATCTATTAAAAATTTTTTTAAACTTCAAATTTGTTAATGCCTTATTTAACGTCGGCACAGTGAAATATGATAGATGTTCTGGAGGTATAACCATCCCCCACTTTTTGCCCATTATTAATCTTTCTAATGAAGAAAAATTCGGTGTTGTGATATAAATTAAACCGCCAGCATTTAGGAGCCCATATGCATGTTCTAAAAAATCATTTACATCATTGATATGCTCAATCGCTTCAGTAAATATTATTAGATCAAATTTAATATCAGTTTTTGGAAAAAACTCTCCCTCTATAAATTTATGACCTTTAGTCAAAATTCTTTCTTTAGCCGTTTCATGCTCCGTAGCATATAGATTTAAATCAGGATTAATACTTTTTAAAATATCTAAGAAATAGCATTCACCACATGCAATATCAAGCACATTTTTGATACTATAAAAATCCAATAATTCTTTGAATTCTTCAGAGATTTTGTTTTTTGAAATATCAGTAATATATTCTTCTCTTGAGTAGTTTGAATAAACTGTATTCAGCTCGGCAGATGTCGGGATATTTTTGTAAAATACAAATCTACAATCTTTACATTTATTAATTTGTTTATCTTGATAAAAAGGCCGGATATTTCTCGACCCACATAGGTAGCATTTTTCCCAGTCTTTTTTGATTTCTGATGTAATCATATTTGTATATTTTCAAAGTTATTATTGATTGGAATAGATTATTAGTAAATATCTATATTATTAATTTAATTGTTTTAGAAAAAATTAATAATTTAAATATTGCCTTTGAATGCATGAATCCAATGCACCATAATGAGAGGTAAAAATTTATAAGTATAAAAAGCTATGGGAAAGAACTATAAAATCGAAGATAAAGCAAAACTCCTTTGGGGAAATGATTTGCATAAAAATTCCATTATAACTCCTCATTGTAATCAACTTGCTGAGATTTTCCCTAAAAGATGGAATGAATCTTTAAAAGGCTCTTTGCTTGAAATCGGTTGTGGAAGTGGTGCTGATTTAAAAATTTTTGCTTCGATGGTTAAGCTTACAAGCATTACTGCCATTGATCTTGGATCTAATATTTTGAATCTTGCTGAAAAATATAGCAAAAATCAGAAAATTACTATTAAAAGAGGTAATGCACTTTCACTTGATTTTGCTGAAAAGTCATTTGATGTTGTTTATTCTTTTGGAATTTTCCATCACACATCTGATCCTATTTTGTGCATAAAAGAGGCAAAAAGAGTTCTTAAACCTGGTGGAAATATTTTTTTATATTTGTATAGTTCTCACGAAGATATGTTCTTTAAAAGAATTGGAATTTTCTTTGAAAATGTAATAATGAATATATTCAAATATATCCCATACAGGTTCCAACATTTTTTTTGCGTTATTTTTAGTCCAATTTGCTGGATGTTCTTTACAGTTCCTTCCTTGTTAATAAATTTTCTTGGCTTTAAAAAATTTTCAAAGAAAATACCTTTTTTCTTTGGCAGCCATCCATTTTCTTTAATTGGAGACTTAAAAGATAGGCTTATGTCACCCGTGAATCATCGGTTTTCTAAATTAGAGATGGAAAAGATACTCATGTCGTTAAATTTTACGCAGATAGATGTAAAAAAAACCTCCTCAGGCCTCTATATTTTTGCAAAAAGATAATTATTTTTTTATGCTTTTATAGTTTTCAAAATCATTCGATAGAGAGCATTTAGAGCACCAATTATATAACCTGGAAGCTTTATAAGATCTATCAAGAGGCAGATGAATCCAACTTTAAGCCACCAAATAGGAAAGATAGATTTTAAATTTGAGCCTTTCCTAAGAGGAGAAATTACGCCTCTATAAATATATCCCGATAGCAATAAAGATAATACATATAGCTTTGTTATATGAGGAAAGTAAATAATAAAATCTATTGATTTGGATATCTGGCCATTCCATCTATAAACAATGTAGAAGCCTGCAATTCCAATTGCCACAATTATAAATCTTAACAGGATTTGCTTAATTTTTTTTTGATAAAAAACTAATAGAATCCCAAAAATTATTGCAATTGCTGAAAGATAAATTTTAGTAATGTTTGGTATATACAAAAAACCTACTTTCCAACCAATTAGTAAATTCCATGATGGGACCAATAGAGTTAAAAGAGTAATAAAAATTCCAAAAACAAATATTTTTGCATTAGTTTGAGCATCTGTTTTTGCGGTGTGCAACTGATAAATAAAGTTTCTTTTTAACTCTTTATAAAAAGTTTTGGATATAGAATGATATTCAAGGTTTGATTCAGATGGTATGTGATATGAAAAACCTGTTTCATATATTCTGTTTTTCCACTCCTGATCTTCGCTTGCGCGAACTCCTTCAACAAATTTACCGATTCTTTGAAAAGTTGTTTTAGTTAAAAGACTTCCAGGTGTTGTAACTACAGGATTTACACCATATATCGACGCTCTAAAGATTTTTTGAAGCTCCGTTTTAGCCTTGTATAGTGTGCTTCCAAAAATAATTTCATACTTGCCATTAATTAGTTTGTTATAACTTTTTTCTAGCCAGGTTTTATCAGGAATAGTTTTAGAATCCACAAAAGCAATTGTTTCAAATTTTGCTAATTGAATACCTTTGTTTCTAGCCTCTCCTGGATATAAACATGAAGAACTGTGAAAATAATGGAGATTTAATTTTTGATCAAATTGTTTCGTATAGACTGCGCTCATATTATTTTTAGATGAGTCTATGATTATTACTTGGGCGGGCTTTAATGTTTGATTGCTTAGAGATTCGAGAACCTTAAGGACTGAATCTTTAAATTCTTTAGTTGGTAAAATTACACTTATATCCATATGGAAGAATGTCAGTTTAGCTGGAATTATGATATCTGTTTAAGTCACTCTTAACAATTTTCTATTTAGAGAAACTTAAGATAATATATTTTTTTTAATTAAAAAGATCTAAATTATGAAAGTTTCAGATGCGGTTATTTCAAGAAAGTCAGTCAGGGCTTTTAAATCTTCACCAATAAAAAATTCATTGATTCGTAGGCTTCTTAAAATTTCTTCAAGAAGTGCTTCAGGTGGAAATTTACAGCCATGGAGGATATATGTTATTAATAAAAAAAGTATGAAAGATTTTTTAACTTTTCAAAAAAAATGGTCTAAAGAAGAAGTTCCTCCTTACGAAATTTATCCAAAAAACCTCAAAGAACCATATAGGACCTCTCGATTTGAACTTGGCGAGCAAATGTATAAAGCATTAAATATTTCTAGAGATGATAAAATTGCCAGAGTTCAACAGGTAATGAAAAACTTTGAATTTTTTGGAGCGCCTGCTGCATTATTTTGTTATGTTGATAGAGAAATGGGTCCGCCTCAGTGGTCTGATTTAGGGATGTTTTTAGAAACATTTATGTTATTGGCCAAAGAAGAAGGAATAGATACATGTGCTCAAGAGGCATGGTCAATAAAGCATGATAGCGTTTCTGAGTTTTTAAATGCTCCCAAGAATGAAATGTTGTTTTGCGGAATGGCCATCGGAATTGCTGATTTCGATCATCCAATAAATTCTTTTCAATCAAAAAGAAGACCATTAAAAGAGTGGGCAAAGTTTGTTTGAAATTTTTTTAATTATTTAAATGGTTAAAAAAGATCAACTTAGTAATTATTTTATGAATGAGGCAATCTTGTGCGCAAAAAATGCATTTTCTCAAGATGAAGTTCCTGTTGGAGCAGTTGTTACAAAAGCAGGATCAATAATAGGAAGAGGTTGGAATAGAGTGGTTGCTGAAAATTCAGTTACATCACATGCTGAAATTAATGCAATATGTAATGCCAGTTCAGAAATTAATAATTATAGATTAATTGACTGCGATCTTTACGTAACTTTAGAACCATGTCACATGTGTGCAAAAGCAATAATTAATGCAAGAATCAAGAATGTTTTTTTTTCAACACCAGAACCAAAAGCAGGCGCTGTTATATCTGTAGACAATTTTTTTGATAAATCCTTCTTAAATCATAGAGTAAATTACTCATGTGGTTTGATGCAGCAAGAATCTTCAGAATTACTAAAAAATTTTTTCCAACAAAAAAGAATATAACCTCATTAAGAATGAGAGTTGATCTGAACTTTTATTTTAATTCAACCCAAGCAGGGCAATGATCTGAGGGTTTTTCCATTGATCGAGCATCATAGTCTATACCTGTATCTCGAAGGTAGTGCAAAAGATTTTCCGATATAAGGATATGATCTATTCTCAGACCTCTTTTTGGATTATCCTCAAACATTCTTGAGCGATAATCAAACCAAGAATAAATAGAGCCTTCGTCAGGATTTTGGCATCTCCAAGAATCTATAAATCCAAGATTTTTAATTTTATTCCACATCTCAATTTCTTCTGGTAAGAATGCAGTTTTTCCTTCTCTTAGCCACCTTTTTTCATTAGCTTCTCCAATACCTATATCTAATTTTGTAGGAGCGACATTAAAATCTCCCATTACTATTAAATTCTCTTCAAGTTTCTTGAGCTTTTTTATGTGTTTTTCTAAATCATCATAAAATTTGATTTTTTTTGGAAATTTAGTTTCATGAGATCTATTCTCTCCCTGAGGAAAGTATCCATTCATTATAATAATTTTTTTTCTTTTCCATTTAAATGTAGCCTGAATAAATCTTTTTTGATCATCCTCTGAGTCTCCTGAAAAACCCTTTTGCACGTGTTCAGGTTTTACTTTGCTCAGAATTGCTACCCCGTAGTGGCCTTTTTGTCCCCAAAATTCTGGGTGGTATCCAATTTCTTTAATTTGTTCAATTGGAAAATCAGGATCATTTACTTTTGTTTCTTGAATTCCAATTACATCAGGATTAATTGTATCCCTAAGATGAATAAGTTGATGAGGGCGAGCTCTTATGCTGTTGATGTTAAATGATACAATTTTCATATCTTATCCAGCTTTAGATAAAAAAATGTTTTGATTAAATATTGCATAGTCAGTCAATATTTCCACACCTTCATTTAACAGATAATCGTTCTCAAAATCTATTTCATAATCTTTTTCACTTTCTTCACTCTCTTTGACATTATTATAATCTTCCATAGCTTTAAAGGAACTAAAAATCTCTAAATCAAGAGAGGTACGTCTTTTGTTTTCTATGTCTAAGGCCCATAATTGTCTTTCTTCTTTTTCGACTCTTCTATTTGCTAAATTTAAAGAAATTACATCTTTATTTTTTTGAATTTCATATCTTTTCCTAATATCTAGAATGTATTGTAAATTAGGATTTTGGTTGACTCTTATTAAGTGCTCATTATTTAACTGAGAGATCAAAGAGTCACTCATGTAAAATTTTTGAAATTGGATTGGTTTAATTTCATCCCATGGAAGAGCAGTATCATATGAACTCTCACCAATTTCTTCAATATCCCATGTACTAGGCAATGTTATATCAGGATGTATTCCTCTGTTTTGCATCCCTGATCCTGTGACTCTATAAAATTTAGATTCAGTAATTTTTATTTGTCCTGAGCTTAGACTATCCAATCTTTGGACAGTCCCTTTGCCAAATGTTTTTTGCCCAATAATTATTCCTCTTTGATAGTCCTGAATAGCTCCTGCAAAAATTTCTGATGCTGATGCAGAATATCTATCAACCAAAACAGCCATTGGCTTTTTCCAAACTTGTTTGGCTCGAGTATCTCCCAAAGGTTTTATACTTCCATCGCTCTCTTTTACTAGCAATGTTGCTCCAGAGGATACAAATAACCCAGTTAATTTATTTGCCTCATAAAGTGAGCCACCAGAATTACCTCGGAGATCGATCAAGACTGCATCTACATTTTGATGATTAAATTCTTTAAGTATATTTTCAATATCTTTAGAGCTGCTTCTATAATTTGGATCTCTATTTCGCCACGCATTAAAATCTATATAGAAAGTGGGTAAATCAACTATACCAATTTTAATTGGTCCCATATTTCTTTCTATTTCAACTATTCTGGATTTTGCTGCTTGCTCCTCAAGCTTTACTTCCTCACGAGTAATTGTCACAAATTTTCTTTCACTTAAATCCTCTGTTTTTCCTGGAATGATTTCCAATTCAACTTTGGTGCCTGCTTTACCTCGAATTAATTGAACTACTTCATCTATTCTCCATCCAACAACATCAGTTGGAGTTGAATTCAATTCTTGAACTTGAAATATACTTACAATCTTATCTTCTGGATAAATTTTTCCTGTTTTTTCAGCTGGACCTCCAGGAACAATACTTACTATGGTTGGATAATCATCTTTTGTTGTAAGCAAAGCCCCAATTCCCTCAAGCTTGAGACTCATCGTCATTTCAAAATCTTCTGCCGACTTAGGAGAGAAATACGAAGAGTGCGGATCAAAAAAAGATGTAAGATTATTCATAGAAATTGAAAAGACATCCTCCTCATTTCTTTGAGATATTCTGCGAAGTCTATTTTTGTATCTTTTTTCAATGATCTCTATTGCTTTCTCTAATTCATTTTCAGCCAACATTGAAGTTAACACATCATTTTTTGCTAGTTTTTTCCATGCTTTCCTAAGTTCAAATTTAGATTTACGCCAGCCTCTTAAATTATCATCGATTACAATAATTTCCTCTTTGGAGAAATCAAAATTCCTTTTTGAAAGCTCTTTGAGTTGAAATTTAGTTACTTCAATTAATCGGTTGAAATATAAATTTATAAATGCAAATTTAGAGCTTAAATCTATGGAGCATTTCTCAGGATTTGCATATTTTTTTTGAAAAGTTGTGGGACTGTCAAATTTAGAAATTTTTCTTCTGTATGAATTGATTTCATTTTTTGTGAAATATATTTTTTGAGAATCTAACTGATTTAACAATGCATCAAATATTTCTGTGTTAATTAAGCTTAAGTCTTTGTTTTTAAAGAAATGCTCGTTGGTCATTTTTTGATAAATTTCCTGACACAGTTTTTGTTTTTCAATTGGCGCAGGTATATTAATTTTTGCCCCAGCGCTAATGCTTAACAAAATTGTTAATATCAAGCTCAAAGCTTTTTTCTGTTTAGTCAAGATAATTAATTTACAATATTTATTAACGATGAAAGCTAACTATATAGAATTTTACTTTGACTGTTCAAGTCCTTGGACATATTTAGCTTTCAAGGAAATTCTATCATTATCTCAAAGAAATGACTTAGAAATAAAATGGAAGCCAATACTTGTAGGTGGAGTATTTAATACAGTAAATCAAGATGTTTATGAATTTAGAAAAAAGCCAAATCTCTTAAAGTTAAAATATTCAAATGAGGATTTAAATTTATGGTCCAAGGTTAGAGAAATTAGTATTAGCTTTCCTAAAGTTTTCCCTGTTAATTCTGTAAAGGCGATGCGGGGTTGTTTGTTTGCAATAAAAGAAAATAAATTAGAAGAGTTTGCTGATAATGTATTTAGGGCTTATTGGAGTAAAGGTATTGATATAAGTCAAGAAGACTCTTTGCTAGATATAGCCACTGATTCAAACTTAGATTCAAACGATTTTAAAAAATTTATTGATTCTCAAAAGTCTAAAAAGTCTCTTAAAAATAATACCGAAGAACTTATCACACGGGGAGGTTTTGGATCACCTACTTTCTTTTATAATAATCACATGTTTTTTGGTAACGATAGACTATTATTATTTGAAGAATCATTTCAGAAAGGATTATTAGATTAATGAGCGAAAAAATGAAAATATTTATTTGCTCTAATGAAAATCAATTAATAGGAGCAAAAGTAGCTAAAAATTCAATTATTCAGCGCTCTAACTATTCTGATGATGACGTAAAAATTATCTTGGAATCAAGTATTTCTGAACTCAACTATTTTTTTTCTAAACCGTATTTTAGGGGAGGAAGAATGAAGATGTTTGACAAAAATGATATGCAATCATTCACACTACTCAGATTTTATATCCCTGAGTTAATGCACTATGAAGGCAGGGCACTTGTAATAGATCCAGACATTTTTCTGGTTAAAAATGGTCTTGAACAGTTAGAGAACTTTAGTTTTGACTCTGCGCCAATTTATGCAAGAAAAGGTTTAAAAAAAAATTCATGGGGCTCAAGTGTGATGCTAATATCCTGTGAAAATCTTAAGCATTGGTCATTGAAATCATTTATTGATGACCTTCATAAAGGCCATATAGATTATGATGATCTAATAAATTTAAGATTGGAGAATTCTATAGCGCCCCTTGAAACTAAATGGAATGAATTCGATGATATTAAGTCTGAAACTTTATTGCTCCACACCACAGAGAAACTTACACAGCCCTGGAGAGCTGGATTAAAACTAAATTCATCGATACCGCCCATATTGAAATTCATTCCAAGAGCTCCCATTTATAAGATTTTTGGAAAAGATTTGACTACAGGAAGAGAGCATCCTAGCCTTGAAGTGACTCAGTTCTTTTTTAAAGAATTATCTAAATGTATTTCTGATGAAATTATTTCGGTTGATGAGCTAGATTCTGGCATTGAAAAAAATTTTCTTAGGCAGGACATAAAAGATAAATTAAAAAATTTTTAGTCTTATCTTTTAAAACGTATAACAACTAGCATAAATAAGTTTATTAGCATATATACAGGAGTCCTTACAAGTTGAATTTCACTGGCATGTATTTTTGCTTCGAACATAAATAGTAATTTTATTAAAAATGATTTTTTTTGGATTATTTCCCTTGAATTATCAATAATTTCTAATGAGTCTTTATCTAAATTCATTTCCAGTTTTAAGTAATTTAGAAAAAATTTGAATCTAAGTATTTCAAGATAGAAATATTGAATGAAATTTGGAGTTATAAAATTTTGCAAGAAATACTTTATCTGAGTCAGATTATCTACTTCCCGATTAATAATTTTATTTATTAGATAAATTGTTATAGATGCTTGCATGGATGTAGTTTTTATTTTCCTCTCAATATCCCTAAAATCTAAACTTGTATTATCTTCAATGAAGTCTATGATTTTTTCATTATTAGGAAACTCTCTAAGGCTATTTTTTTTAGAACTGCCTAAGGTATATTCCCATAGCTCAATTTCAGTGTTAGTTATTGGATTAATTTGAAGATCAGGATTATTAATATTCCTTGCTAATGATTTTAAGCATTCATTCTCAGATTTTAAATAAACAGATCTAAACAATTTCAATTTCTTTCTTGTATCAGCGATCTCAAAAAAAGTGATTCCATTATAATCAAAGGGTTTAATTGTCTTGCTTAAGAATGAAGATATAAAATTCTCATCTTTTAACATGTAAACAATAAGTTTTTTATTAGTGTTGACTAAATCAATAAATGCTTGAGTTTGGTTTGACAGCACAATTTTCTTCGCATTTAAAGATAGGCTATACACATTTGAGTTACTAGGAGCAAAATTTACCAAGGATTCATTTTTCATATCTAGATAGTTAATAAATTTTTGTCTATTTTCCAGTGGGTGCAGCTTGATAAGAACTTTTTTATGAGGATTATCTTTCTGGATCCATTCTAAGATTTCTTTTCTTTTTTGATATGTTTCTGTGCTTGAAGCAGTAATAATTTGAGGTGCTGAAAATATTATGAGGATATAGTTATTAAAATTATTTTCATCACTTTGCATTAATTCTTGGTAAAAAAATTCATGGAATTTTTTTTGAAAAACCCATCCCGGTGAATTAATTGTATTTTTTTCATAAAGATTTTTTTGAATCATGAAATCTTTTTCAGCATCTGAAGCTGCGATGATTAAATCAGGAGACATCATAATGCTGTTTATAGTTCCATTACTCATACTAAGCTGATGTGTTTCCTGAATAACAATAATTAGTTTCTGAGATTTTCTTATTGCTTTGACTATTTCAAATGATGCTTTAGATGGAACTACTGAGAAAAATATAAATCGATCATAATACTCAGTGCAATCAATCAATTCCTGAGAAGATTCAACAACGGTGAAATTATTATTTAATTCAATGTTTGCCGGTATAAAGTTAATACATTTAATATCAACCTGATTAGGAAGTATCTTTTTCAAGAATAAACCCTTTTCTAGCTGATGTTGGCTATGGCATATTATAAGAAGGGTTGCACTCATGCTGATTTACAAACACTTAGTTTAGCAGCTAATTTTAATCATTAAGATTGTTATTTAAATCATTTGATTAATTTTTTCTTGCTGACATCTCATCGCTTCTTCTCTGACGAGTTCTGGTGAGCCTAAGATTTGTCTATTTACACCAATTCTTTTGAACCAATAGTGCAATCCAAGCAAATCAGTAAAACCCATCCCGCCATGAATTTCGGTAGCTTTTTTGGCTATGCCTTTACTCATTTCTGAGACATGTGCTTTTGCATGACAAGCCATCAATCTAGCCTCAGCAGGAGAATGATCATGGCAATGCGCAGCATGCCAAACCAATGCATAGCAAGGCTCCAAGTCAGCAGCCATCTCT
>MDTG01006677.1_pt1 | contig 12025 bp, 12 predicted proteins | sample 811421 | NCBI WGS metagenome assembly MDTG01 (sample SAMN05326645, study PRJNA326480) | marine metagenome | isolation source: seawater | place: Pacific Ocean: South East | collected 2011 | reverse complement strand
TATTTATAGATGACAATTCTACAGACAATACCGAGGAGGTTGTAAAAAAATTTCTAAGTAAAAAGATTAAATTTATAAAAAGAAAATCTAAAAACAGGGACTTATCACAATCAATTATTCTTGGTGTAAAAAATGCAAAGTATAATTATGTGTTAGTTTTGGATTGTGATCTTCAACATAATGTAGCAAGTGCAAATAATATGTATAAAAAAATAATAAAAGACAATTTTGATATTGTGATAGGAAGTCGTTTTTTAAAAGAGAAATATTCTGGAAACTTGGGTTATGTAAGATCACTATTTTCTGTGGCTTTTATATTCCTTATAAATTTTTTTTTAGAAAAAAAAACTTCAGATCCTTTATCTGGATATTTTATTTGCAAGAAAGATATTATTGTAAAATATAAAAAAAATTTTTTTAATAAAGGTTATAAAATACTTTTTGATATTATTTATAATGGTAAAAAAAATTTAAATATTTTTGATATTCAAATTTTATTTGAGAAAAGAATATACGGTAAATCTAAACTTAATTTTAAAATAGTAAATTTATTTATAAAGCAATTTTTTTATACTTTTTTTTTACGTCTAAAAAAAAATTAGATCCAATTAATACTACGAATATAAATGAAACAAGAGCTATTCCAACAAAGTGTTTAGATGTCATCCAGCCTATTAAATGTGTAGCAAGGTTAAGCGTTACAAGGCCCAAAAAATATATAGTTTCATGTTTAAATTTAAAATTTTTTTTTATTAAGAAAATTAGACTTAATATGATCCCTAAATAAAAAAATAATTTATTTAATAAGCTTGTTAAAATAAACATTGATTTTGCATCAATTGTTTTTTCATAAGATATTCCGTCTGGGTTTAAATTAAATAAAATAAATTTGATTTTTAGTATAAGATTTTTATAAACAATTTTTGGTTTATTAATAATTTGTTTGTAATTTTTTTCTTGAAAATAGTGGTAAAATTCCCATTCATCAGATAATTTTTTTGTAATTATGTTTTTGTCTAAATTATCAGTAGAATTTTTTGGGTAATAAAGTTTAAAATCTTCATCAATAGATTTTGAAAGATCATACGATTTCCAAGTTGAAATACTTGATCCAAATGGAAATTCTCCAGTCTTATATAATCCAAAAAATCCCCATGAAAGTGAAGAAAAAATTACAAAAATTAGAGGAATTAATGTTTTAATTCTGTCTTGATTAAAGTTTAGAAAAACAATCAAAAACGGTATCATCACACAGATTATGAACATTGACTCTTTAGTTAAGTAAAGTACTGATAAAATAATTCCAGTATAGAAATATTTATTCTTTAATTTTGATATTAATATTAAGTATAGACAACCAAGCATTATAGAGCTGACAGAATCGCCATAAGATATTTCAGAAAAAGTTTTTATATTAAATGGTACTAATAAAAAAAATAAGATAATAATAAGATGATGACTTAATTTTAACCTTAGTGATTTGATGGTAATATAGCTTGTAAAAAAGAATAAATTAAAAAAAATTAAGTTTTTTAAAATAACGACAAAATAAATATTTTTTGAAATATTTAAAATTAAAAATAATAGTAAAGAAAAAAAAGGTAGCTTTTTTAGAACAAAGCTTATTTCATGAATATTTGAGGAACCATCTTTATTAAAGCTTAAAAAAACTTCTTTATTTACATAAATATTATTGTCAAACATATTTTTCAATAAATCTCCGTACCCGAAAGGGAGTTTTCCTGGGAGGATATTATAAGTTCCTTTTTCAAACATATACTGAAACTGATGATAAAAATAATATGAAAAAATAATGCTAATTAAAATTATTAGTAATTGAAAAATGGTAAATAAAAAATAGAATTCTTTATGTTTCAAATCTACTAAATTTTTATTGAATAAAAATAATATTTTCATTTCATTAAAGCATTAAAGATTATATCTTGAGATATCGGTCCTGCTCTATATTTAATATTCATTCCACTACAATATACATGGATTTTTGTTGATATATTTTTAATAAATTTTTTCATTGGAACATTGTTAATTTTTAAATTTGTAGGATGGTTTGATAAAAAAAATCTTATGTTATTAGACTTAAATTTTAAAATTTCATTAACAGTTTGTGAATTTTTGAAAGATGATTTAGGAAATTCTTGAACTACTAATGTATTCGAAATTTTTTTTTTATATTCTACAATTTTTCCGAAAATGAGCTTTTTCGAAATTTCACTTAACGTCATTGGAATATAATAGCTTTTATTGTGATTTAAAAATAAATTTAAATTATAACAACATATTCCATCATAAAAAGATATGACATCACTCCCTTTGATTATTTTTGAATTGTGTAATAATTCAATTAGACCTAAATTACCTATGCATATACTTAACAATTTTGTTTTGTAATTTTTTTTTTTAGATTTTAATATTATTTTCTTTTTTTCTATAACCAGTTTCAATATTTTATCGTCTATTATTTTACTTTTAAAGTTACTATTTTTAACTCTAAAAATTCTTCTATTTTTTTTTTCACTTAAGTAGTGAGTATAATTTAAGTTTTTATTATCGATAAATTCTTTAACCTCGAATAAAGGATTATATTTCATAAAATTTCTGTATTTTTTATTTTTTAAAAGATATTTATATCTCTCAAAGTTAACATAACCTCCCCAAATGTTTGAGTTACCTCCAATTTTCTGATATTCGTAAAATTTGTAACTTTTGTTTATAGCGTCGTCATTATTACTAAATATCGTACTATTCGACTTGTTAATATCTTTTATAAGTGCACTTAATCCACTTCCTAAAATAGAATGATTTATAATTTTCATTTTGTATAATTATAGTATGGGAAAGATTTTAATTATAGGCTCTAGTTATAGTATAAAAGAAACTTTTTCAAAAAAATTTTCTTCAGATGATGTAAAATTTGTAAAATTCAGAAATATTTGGGAAAATAGGAATATTGATTTTTATGATGTTATTGTTCTTTCAGGGTATCATCATAATATTCTTAAATATAATTTTGATGGTATTAGAGATTATATTATTAGTTATTGTAAATTTGTTTCATATTTGGAGAAAAAAACAAATTTTCTTTTGTTAGTTTCAACACATGTTCCAAAAAAAGTTAGCTTCAGTAGAGTAGTATATTTCTACAAAATTTTGCAGGGAAAATTAATACATAATAGAAAGATTAAGATCGCAACTTTCAAGAAAATTATCGATACAAAATTGAAAAATTCTTTTTTTATTAAACTTTTGCAAATTTTAGGAATTAAATTTACTGATCAAGACAAACTAATTAACTTTACAAGTGATTTCTACCTTATCAAAATATCAAATCCTAAATTTCATTTTTTGAAAATTAAAAGACCAATTTTAGTTGAGAGACTACTTAGGTTGTTTGATTTTGATTAAATGATATGAAAGTAATTTATCTACTGAGAAATCTTTCAAATCGTAATTAGTACATGGAGAATTACTATACATACACAATTCTTTAGCTAGATATATTGAAAATGAGTTAGAAAAATTTATTTTTTGTGAATTGATTTTATTGTTATTTGTGAATGAGTAAATTCTTGGCCAAATGTAATCTGAATTTAAGCTTTCACTATATCTTATTATTTGCTTAGAACATAAACCTATCAGACAAATATAGAATACAATCTTAGAAGCTTTCACTAATTTATTACTATCTAAAGATTTTAAAAGTATCAAAATAGATAGTGTACCAAATACAACTATATAAGAGTATCCATATCGAAAAAGTGGAAATTTCCAAAAAAATATTATGATACCCATAAATGAAATTAAGTATGTAATTTTAAATATAATATCTTTTTCAATTTTAATATTTTTTTTATTTGAATCTTTTCCACTTATAAAAATAGAAATACAAATTAAAATTAAAAAATAAATAAAAAAAATCTTAATTACATAAATACCATGATTTGCCAACCAAGACCCAATCCAATTAAATTTTTTATTAAATTCTAACATTGAAATATTCTGATCAACTCTATTTGGCCACGATTTTGACCAAGCTTCTGCAGATAAGCTTTCTTGCCTAATCTCATTAATATCAGTCCAACTCAAAGCGTTTATACAAAAACTTTCAATTGGGTATAAAATACATCCAGAAATAAGTATATTTTTGATAAACCACAATATTAAAAATAAACTAGGTAAAGAATAAAATATTTTGAAATTTTCAAAACGGTAATTCTTAAAGAAAAATATTATAGGAAATAACAAAGAAAGAATTAAAGTTGTTTTATTAAGAAAAGCAAATACGCTTATCAGTGAAATAAAAAAAAGGTCCTTATTTTTTTTTTCTAATAAATAAGAAATTAAAAAAAAAAATGTTAAATGTGAAACTGCATCATTACCAAAGGCACTATAACGATTGATTTTTAACGTTATAAAAACTATTACAAATAATGAAAATATTTTTGATATATCTATTTCAAATTTTTTTATCAACATTAAAACATTATTAAAAAAATATACGAAAAAAAAAGAACAAATACTTGATAAAGGAATAAGAATACCGAGATCTTTAAATATAATATTGTTATTAACTGCAGATAAGTATTGCATTATTGAAATATGACCAAACCTAAAATGTATATTACTAAGTCCGATAATAATTTTATTCTCGTTTAAGAAACTGGTATAAGGTAAATGATATAGCCCAGCATCTGGTCTATTTACATTAGAATAAGCAATCAAAGAAGCTGTTATAAAAGAAACTACAATTATGTAATAAATCTCATTTTTTTTGAAATAAAATTTTTTTTTAATTAATAATATTAAAATACCAATGACAAATATTAGAGTATTTAAAACTCTATCTAATGGAAAAAAAAAATTTAATAATAGAGCTATAAATGAAATAACAATGACACCTATAATAGACTTTAAATTATAATTACTTATCTCATCTTTATGATCTTCTGATTTTATTAAGTGACCATAAGAATAAAAAAGTATATTTGTAAAAAAACTAAACAATAAGATCTTTATCATATCTTATTAATGTAATATAAATTTAATTTAATGCTATCAATAATCATTCCTGTATTTAATGAAGCTAATACTTTAGAAAAAATTATAGATAAAATTCACAAAGTTAATATCCATAATAAGGAGATTATTCTTATAGATGATGGTTCTACGGATAATACCAAAGAAATTATTAAAAAAAAGATAGCCCAAAAAGTTAATAAAGTAATTACACATAAAAAAAATCTAGGTAAAGGAGCAGCTATACGGTCTGCAAAAGAATTTATAAAAGGAAATTATGTTATTATTCAGGATGCAGATTTAGAATATGACCCTAATGATTATTTGAAACTTTTGGAACCGTTACAACAAAAGTTAACGAATGTCGTTTATGGCTCTAGGGTTTTGGGAAAAAAGAGGTACTATAATAATAATTTTTCCTCAAACTTAAGAGTTTTTTTTAATCATATGCTTACAATTTTATCAAATATTATAAATAACCAAAAATTATCTGATGCACACACTTGTTATAAAATTTTTAAAGCTGATACATTTAAAAAAATTAACTTAAAGGAAAACGGCTTTAGTTTTTGTCCGGAGGTTACGACTAAACTTGCAAATATGAAGGAAAATATTATCGAAGTTGAAGTAAATTATAATGGAAGAACATATGAAGAGGGTAAAAAAATAAAGTTTATTGATGGTATATTTGCTATTTTAACATTATTCAAATATAGATTTTTTAATAGATTTTATGAAAAATAAAACTGCTTTGATATTTGGCGTAACCGGCCAGGATGGTGCATATCTTTCAAAATTACTTTTATCAAAAGGTTATAACGTTCATGGCGTAAAAAGAAGAGGATCAACGTTAAATACATACAGAATAGATGATATCTATTCCGATCCTTTGATTAAAAAAAATAAGTTCTATTTACATTATGGAGATGTAACAGACTCTATTTCTGTATTTAATATTATAAAAAAAATTAATCCTGACGAGGTATATAATTTAGCAGCACAGTCTCATGTAGCTGTTTCATTTGAAATACCTGAATATACTACAAATGCAGATGCTCTTGGCACAATTAGAATTTTAGAAGCAATCGTGAGAGTGAATAAAAAAATAAAGTTTTATCAAGCTGGTAGCTCAGAAATGTTTGGAAGGGTAGTTGAAAAACCTCAAAATGAAAAAACACCATTTTATCCAAGAAGTCCCTATGGAGTTGCAAAACTATATTCACATTGGATTACTATAAATTATAGAGAATCTTATAATTTATTCGCTAGTAATGGTATATTATTTAATCATGAAAGTCCTCTTAGAGGTGAAACTTTTGTTACAAAAAAAATTGTAAAAGGCTTGTGTAAAATTAAGTTAAAAAAACAGAAAAAACTAATTCTAGGTAATTTATATTCAAAAAGGGACTGGGGTCATGCACGTGATTACGTTGTGGCAATATGGAAAATTTTGCAACATAAAAAACCCGACGATTTTGTGATTTGTACAGGTAAACAATATTCCATAAAGCAATTTATAAATTTAGTTGCAAAACAACTAAAACTAAAGCTCATTTGGAAAGGTAAAGGAATTAATGAAAAAGCTTACGATCAAAATGATAAATTAATAATAGAGTGTAATAAAAAATATTTAAGACCATCAGAAGTTGATACTTTGCAAGGAGATTATTCTAAAGCAAAAAAACAACTGAAATGGAAACCTAAAATAAATATTAATAGTTTAATAAAAGATATGATTTCTTATGAATTGAAACTATTGAAAAGATGATCGGTAAGAGTTCAACCATCTATCTAGCAGGTCACAATGGTATGGTTGGATCTGCAATTTTAAGGAAATTAACAAAGCTTAAGTATAAAAAAATTCATGTAAAAAATAAAAAACAATTAGATTTAAGAAATCAATTAGCTGTAGACAGGTATTTAAAAAAAATTAAACCAAATGCTGTAATAATAGCTGCTGCTAAAGTTGGTGGAATTAATGCTAACAATAAATATAAAGCAGATTTTATATACGATAATCTGGCTATTCAAAATAATCTCATAAATTCAAGTTTCAAAGCAGGTGTAAAAAATTTAATATTTTTAGGATCAAGCTGTGTATATCCAAAAAATTCTAAACAACCAATTAAAGAAGAGTATTTATTATCAGGGTACTTAGAAAAAACAAATGAACCTTATGCAATAGCAAAAATTGCAGGTATAAATTTGTGTCAAAGTTACAATTATCAATATGGTTTAAATTATAAATGTTTAATGCCTGCAAATGCCTATGGATTGAATGACAATTATGATATAAATAATTCTCATTTTTTTCCAGCTCTCATCAAAAAAATTGTAGACGCTATAAAAACAAAAAAAAACTATATTAGAATATGGGGAAATGGAAAACCACTAAGAGAGGTAATATTCGCAGACGATATAGCTGATGCTTGTATTTATTTTTTAAATAAGAAAACTAGCAGAACAGTAATTAATATTGGAACAGGTATTGAAAAATCAATCACAGAATATGCTAATTTTATGATGAAACATCTTAAGGTAAATTTTAAAATAATTTATGAAAAAAAAAACTTAAATGGAACCCCAAGAAAATTATTAGATTGTACATTAGCAAAAAAATATGGATGGAAATACCGTACATCTTTAGAGCAGGGCTTATCTGAGACTATTAATGATTATTTGAAAAAGAACATTTTATAAAAAAATTATTAATATTTTTAAAACAAATTTATGAAGATTTTAAAGTTTCTAATGATTTTATGTCAAAATAAATTTATCTGTTTGACATTTATTTTTAAGTTTGTATATGTCTCTTGCCTGGTGATTATTGCGAAAGTGAAATACCCGATCCCATTCCGAACTCGGAAGTCAAGCCTTTCAGCGCCGATGGTACTTAGTCTTAAGACTTGGAAGAGTAGGACATTGCCAGGCTTTCAAAAATGAAAGATTTACTTATTGTAACTGGAGGTGCTGGTTTTGTAGGTTCCAATCTTATATCTGAAATTTTAAAAACTTCTAAATATAAAATAATTAGCATAGATAATTATTCTTCAGGTTCAAAAAAAAACCATATAAAAAATAATAAAGTTAAATATATTTACGGAGATACAAGAAATATTTCAAAAATTTTAAGTAAAAAAAAAAATAAAATAAAAACAATTTTTCATTTTGGTGAATTTTCAAGGATATTTCAAAGTTTCAAAAATTTTGACAAGTGCTTTCAGTCTAACTCTATTGGATCTCAAGAGGTGTTTAAATTTTGTTTAGATAATAGAGTAAAATTAATTTATTCTGCCACATCTGCAAGCTTAGGCAATAAGGGTAGTGACAAAAATTTATCTCCATACGCGTTTACAAAATCTAAAAATCTCGAATTATTAGAAAATTTAAAGAAATGGTTCAATTTTAAATTCGAAATAATTTATTTTTACAATGTATATGGTAGAAACCAAATTGAAACGGGCTCAATGGCAACAGTAATTGGAATATTTCAAAATCAATTTATGAATAACAAACCCTTGACGGTTGTTAAACCTGGAACTCAAACAAGAAGATTTACACATATATCAGATACAATTAATATTTGCATAAAAGCTTGGAAGACAAATACTTGCTCACATCATAGCATAAGTCACAAAAGACTATATTCTATTAAAGATGTGGCAAAAATGTTCGGTTCTAAAATAAAATATTTACCACATAGAGCTGGGGAAAGGTATGCGTCAGCATTAACAAATATGTCATATAATAATAGGATAAATAGTTATTACGGAAAAATAAATTTGAAAGATTACATAAGTTCGTTTATTAAATCCAAAAATAAAAATTAATTATGAAAATTGCAAGTTCATTAAAATCCTTAAAAAAAAGAGATCTAAATTCAAAGTTAGTAAGAAGACGAGGAAGAGTTTATATAATTAACAAAAAAAATCCTAAATTTAAAGCAAGACAAAAATAAAAATAATATGGATGATAATAGTCATAAAAAAACTTGGAATAATTTTACTAAGTTTGTCTTATGGGGATCTGTATCAGTTGTAATTATATTAATATTAATGGCAATTTTCTTATTGTAAAATGATTCTCTCATCTCTTTCTGAAAATAAAAGTATCGAAAAAAGAGTTGCAATAACTCCTGATGTCGTAAAAAAATATATATCGCTAGGGTTTCAAGTTCAATTAATAAAAAATTATGCAGCTCACTTAGGAATAAAAGATAAGGATTATGAACTAGAAGGTGCAAATATTATTAATAACGAGGACGAATTAATATCTAATTCAAATGCGATTTTACAAATGAATATTCTTAGTGATGAAAATTTAAAAAAACTTAAAAAAAATCAAATTTTGATTGGAGTACTTAATCCTTATAGCAATGAAAAAAAATTAAAAGAAGTTGCTCTAAAAGATATAAAATGTTTTTCACTTGAACTTTTGCCAAGAATAACCCGAGCTCAATCTATGGATATTTTGTCCTCTCAAGCAAATTTAGCTGGATACAAAGCAGTTATTGATTCTTTTGCATATTTTCAAAAAGCAATACCAATGATGATGACAGCAGCAGGAACAATTTCAGCGGCCAAAGTTTTAGTTGTTGGAGCAGGTGTAGCTGGATTACAAGCTATTGCAACAGCAAAAAGAATGGGTGCTATTGTATTTGCCACAGATGTGAGAATTGCTTCTAAAGAACAAGTAGAGAGTTTAGGAGGAAAATTCTTGATTGTCGACGGAGCTGAAAACTTAGAAACAGAAGGGGGCTATGCAAAAGAAACTTCTACAGATTTTAAAAAAAAACAAGAAGAATTATTAAAAAAAACTTTAGAAAAAATTGATATAGTAATTTGCACTGCATTAATACCTGGAAAAAAAGCTCCTGTTATAATAAAAAAAAATATGATTGATGTAATGTCTAATGGATCTGTAATTTACGATTTAGCAGCTGTTCAAGGTGGAAATTCAGAATTGACAAAAGTTGGAGAAATTGTCGACATTAATGGTGTAAAGATTATGGGCGATGAAAATATATTAAACAAATTACCAGTTTCTGCATCAAATCTTTACGCAAAAAATATGTTTAATTTTGTAAATAACCTATTCAACAAAGAAAAAAAATTCTTTGAATTTAATTTAGATGATGAAATAATTCAGAAGACTATGGTAAAATAATGGAAATTGACCCTTTTATTTTTAGATTAAGTATTTTCATACTTTCGATATTTGTTGGATATTATGTGGTATGGAGTGTAACACCGAGTTTACATACCCCTTTAATGTCAGTAACAAATGCAATTTCATCAGTTATCATAGTTGGGGCAATTATTGCTGCTTTAGCAGGCACATCAGATAATTTGTTCGAAACATCAAATATATTTGGATTTCTAGCCATTATTTTAGCTGCAGTAAATATTTTTGGAGGATTTCTTGTTACTCAAAGAATGCTTCAAATGTACAAAAAGAAGAAAAAGTAATTATGTCCGCAAATTTATCAGCTCTATTTTACTTAATTTCTGGAATATTATTTATTTTAGCTTTAAGAGGTTTATCTTCTCCAGAGACTTCGAGACAAGGAAATTATTTTGGTATTGCTGGAATGTTAATATCAATAATAGTTACATTTTTGACTGTTGGGAATTTTGATAAAGGGTTTATTTATGTTTTAATTTTCCTACTTATTGGAGGTTCAATTGGTGCAATAATTGCATTTAGAATTCCAATGACAGCAATGCCAGAATTAGTTGCTGGATTTCACAGTCTTGTAGGATTAGCTGCTGTTTTCGTTGCAATATCGGCATTTTTAAAACCAGATGCTTTTAATTTAGGATCTGCAGGAAACATTAAACTTGCCAGTTTAATTGAAATGTCTCTTGGGGCAGCAATAGGAGCCATAACATTCTCAGGATCAATAATTGCATTTTTGAAACTTAGAGGAATTATGTCTGGTTCACCCATTACTTTTAAGGGTCAACATATAATTAATTTATTACTTGGATTATCAATATTATTTTTAATTTATTATTTATGTTCATCTCAGTCATCAAATATTTTTTGGACACTAGTTATTATTTCTTTTTTGGTTGGTATTTTATTAATAATTCCTATCGGAGGCGCCGATATGCCAGTTGTTATATCTATGTTAAATTCTTACTCAGGTTGGGCAGCAGCAGGAATAGGATTTACACTTGAAAATACAGCACTAATAATCACTGGAGCTTTAGTAGGTTCATCAGGAGCTATACTTTCATATATAATGTGTAAGGGTATGAATAGATCTTTTTTCAATGTTATACTTGGAGGTTGGGGAGCAACTGAACAAACGTCAGATTCAAAAGGTAATGAACAAAAACCTGTCAAAAATGGCAATGCTGATGACGCTGCTTTTTTGATGAAAAATGCATCATCGGTAATTATAGTTCCCGGGTATGGAATGGCAGTTGCACAGGCCCAACATGCATTAAGAGAAATGGTTGATGCTTTAAAAAAAAATGGAGTAAAAGTATCATATGCTATTCATCCGGTTGCTGGAAGAATGCCTGGACATATGAATGTATTATTAGCCGAAGCCAATGTTCCTTATGATGAAGTATTCGAACTAGATGAAATTAATAATGATTTTGCAAATTGTGACGTTGCATACGTTATTGGTGCTAATGATGTTACAAATCCAATAGCGAAATCAGATCCACAGAGTCCAATTTATGGAATGCCCGTCTTAGATGTTGAAAAGAGCAAGTCCGTTTTATTTGTTAAAAGAAGCCTCTCACCGGGATACGCTGGTATTGATAATGATTTATTTTATAGAGATAATACTTTAATGTTATTTGCAGATGCTAAAAAAATGACTGAAGAAATTGTTAAGAGTCTATAAGAAATTAAATTTAATTAACTCTAAATACACAAAAACAAAGTAACTTGGTTGCGGGGGACGGATTTGAACCGCCGACCTCAAGGTTATGAGCCTTGCGAGCTACCAGGCTGCTCCACCCCGCGGTTT